>Ga0247841_10000188_pt1 | contig 167265 bp, 139 predicted proteins | sample LaCruzMarch2015__2_FD_192410 | JGI IMG/M metagenome (GOLD analysis project Ga0247841, IMG submission 192410) | Freshwater microbial communities from meromictic Lake La Cruz, Castile-La Mancha, Spain - LaCruzMarch2015_18m | ecosystem: Environmental > Aquatic > Freshwater > Lake | place: Spain... | reverse complement strand
AAATCGTAATTCAAAAATCGCAAATTTCCTGGAGAGGTGTCCGAGTGGTCGAAGGAGCACGCCTGGAAAGTGTGTGTACGCCAAAAGTGTACCCTGGGTTCGAATCCCAGTCTCTCCGCAAAAACGATCAAAGAGGAAGCTCTTAAATTAAAAATCGTGTAAAACCAACCCTTTCCGGAGTTGGTTTTTTTCATTTTTATCCATCCTTGTGTAAGCTGCAATGTAAGTTTTTCCAGCTACCACTCATATTTTGCACATTGGCGTTTTTTAGTAAATTAGCCCTTCAATTCAAACCAAATAAATCATAACGCAGATGATTCCCACCAATACAAATCCATGCACGAAATATTTCTGACTTTCGATGTCGAAGAGTTTGATCTTCCGTTAGAATACGGCAGTCCCATTTCCTTAACTGAACAGATAGAAATTTCGAGGCAAGGTTTGATTTTGATCAATCAGATCCTGGACAACCTGTCCATAAGAGCAACGTTTTTTATCACGGGAACTTTTGCTCTTCACAATAAAGAGCTCGTCCGCAAGCTCTCATTAAAACATGAGATTGCATCCCATGCCATGTTTCACGGCAGTTTTGATTCAAAAAAAGATTTAGCGGATTCTAAAAATATTTTAGAGGAAATAACAGGAAAGCAGGTTACAGGGTTCAGGCGTCCTTTTTTGAAACCCGTGAATGAACCCGATCTGGTAGAGGCGGGGTACTGGTATAATTCATCTTTAAATCCCACCCACATTCCCCGCAGATACAATAATTTTGATAAACCTTTGACGCCATTTTTTTATGACCAAATTTTAAATATCCCTGTTTCAGTAAGCCCCTACATGAGGATTCCGTTGTTCTGGTTATCATTCAAAAATTTCCCGATGCCCTACTTCAGATTTTTGTCAAACTTAACCTTGCGCAAAAATGGCTTTCTGAATCTCTATTTTCATCCATGGGAATTCACCGACATATCGTCCGTTAACCTTCCCCGCTACATGAAAAGACATTCCGGTGCATTTTTACTTGACCGGCTTGAAAAATACCTGCAGTGGTTAAAGGAGAAGGGGGAATTCATCACCCTGCATGAATATGCCGAAACTATTTGCAGCAAGAAGGGTTCACTGATTCAAAAATAATTGAGGTGAGATACGATTTTCAATTCCTCCTGAAAAGAAGAACTGCGGTGGGTCTTTGGATTTTAGCCGGTTTGTGTGTCGTAATCATTCAATATCTTTTGGGTACCAATGGAAAAATTAACAATTTTATCATTTTCAAGACCAGCTTTTTTCACCTGGCAGAACTGAAAAACCTATATATCGCTTATTCCGGCGAATATTCCGACCTGTACCTGTACGGACCTTTATTTGCCCTGCTCATTGCCCCATTTTCCTGGTTGCCGGTATGGTTCAGTTATACCGTTTGGATTATTCTGAACGCTTTGGTCTTGCTTTACGCGATTTACCAGCTGCCGGTTAATGATAAAAACAGGGCCATCGTCTGCTGGATAGTATTCAATTGCCTGATCACCTCCCTCCTCAATAGTCAGGTCCATTCCATGACTGCCGCTTTAATTATTTTGAGTTATACGCATATCCATAAAAAGCAATTTTTTTGGGCGGCATTCTTCCTTGTAATCGGGGTTTTTATAAAGTTATACGGGATCATTGGTTTGGCATTTTTCTTTTTTGTCGAGGACAAACCTAAATATGTACTGTATCTCGTTTTCTGGACAGTGGCCCTCTTTATCCTGCCCATGGCCTTTGTGGGAATTGATTACACCATTCAATGCTATGTAGATTGGTACAAGGTCCTGGTGCATAAAAATTCGCTGAATGTCATGCTTGAAAACAGCCGGACCGATGTATGCGTGATGGGTATGTTTCGCAGGTTGCTGCACGATTCAACATTATCCAACCTTTATTTTATTATTCCCGGACTGGGGATATTCGCATTATCCTACATCAGGAAATCACAATTCGGAAATGTTGTCTTTCAACTTCGTTTACTGGCATCTGCGCTGTTATTTGTCATTCTTGCAAGCACAGGCAGTGAATCCCCGACAATTATTATTGGCTTTGCAGGTGTGGCTATCTGGTTTATCTTAAGTGAAAAAACAAAACTGGATATTGCTCTGTTGCTGTTTGCCCTTCTTATTTCAAGCTTTTCACCAACCGATATTTTCCCGGAATATATCAGAGATCACTATATAAATCACTACGCATTGATCGTATTGCCGTTGCTGCTTGTGTGGCTGAAACTGAATTGGGATATAGCAAGAGGAACTTGTAATAATGATCCGGAAGCTTCCCCGACCTCAGCCGGTGACCAGGTGCCATCTGTTTTCTGAGAAACCGATCTGAACCGTTATTTTCCCCGGATCAAATAACCGTGCAGGAAGCACAAGGTCGGCCATGTTCATTGTTTTTAACTTAACCTCCCTGGTCAATTCCGCAGGACTATTGATAAAAATCAGTAATCCGGGTTTGATAAGTTGGCCTAATGCCCCTGACTCCACGATTACCGGGTCATTGAGCGGATTGCATTCCTTCATGAAGCGTGCAAATGCCTCCGCCAGATGTTCATCATCTGTTTCCATGAAGAAGGACCGGGTGGCGCCGGCTTCCAGAAATTTACCACTGTTTTTCCGGTGCGGTTCCATATCCCGGAAAATCCTGATTCCGGCTGAAGCGGTCACCATGCCCGTATTCCCCAGAGAATCATGAAGGTGGGGAGAGACTTTCAAGGCGAGGAGCGGGAACTTTCCAGAAAATGACCGGATCAGTTCAACAGCCAGGTAAGTTTTTCCCACTTTTTTTCCGGATCCGGAGATGATGATAAACTGGGGAAATGATTTTCGGTGCATGGGATACTCAGGGTCAGGGAATAAGCAGCTTGAAACAGGCAAACAGCAACACCATCGCCAGTGAAATTTTAAAATATTTTACAGGGAGAAATTTCATCGCCGTCAAGGAACCAATGAGTCCTCCAGCAACGACGACAAGGATCCAGTAAAAAAAATGCGGCGGCAACTGGAATCCGCTCACCTGAAGCCCGATCAATCCGGCGAGTGAGTTACACAGGATGAACAGGGAGGAATAGACCCCTGTTTCCTTTACATGCGACCATTTCATCAGGATGAATATCGGGCTGAGGATAATTCCACCGCCGATGCCGATCATGCCGGAAAGAAGTCCGAGAATGGAGCCAATGACCAGGGAAATCAGGATGCCTGGGGCAGGTTTAATTTCATACTCCCGCGAAGGGCGGTACAAGAGCCTCAGCAAGGCAACCAACAGCAGGATTCCAAGGATGAGTTTATAGGTGGACGGGTTGATGTGGATCAGGGCCCCGAGAAAGGCCATGGGGATGGCCGGGATCAGAAATGGTAAAAAGAGCCTCCACCGGATGGAAAACCCGCTTCTGAAATTGACAAATGCGATCCCGGCAACAAAGAGATTCAGGATTAAAGCAGAACTTCTGAAATAGACTGTGCTGACGGCGAAAATGGACATCACCGCAAGGTATCCGCTGGCGCCACCATGGCCCACCATGGAATACATGAATGAAACTACCAGCAGCGAGATAAAAAAAAACAGGGAAATTTCCATCAAATAACCGTTATTCCTTATGATGAATAACGATACGAAATTAACAAAAATTTGGGCTAAAATGCATCAGAATGTTTTGTCAGAAATATCACAAAGTCATGTGTGATTTGTTGATATCTGACCACGAATTGACGACCTGTTTCTGTCAACTTTGCACAACCGCCCCCTTTTCCTCCCTGCCGTAATTCAACCACGGGGAGTGGTGCAAGTTCATTCATTGACCGTACGGCATAGTATGCCTTGCGATAGGACAATCCCATGGACATGGCTGCTTTTCTTAGAGAACCAAGCATCTCGATCCTTTCAAGGAGCTCAATCCTACCGGCACCCAAAAAATTTCGTCCCTCAGTTTCAATCCAAATTCTGCCGGCAACCGTCATTTTGTTTTTCATCAGAAAAATTTGAACCGGAAATTTTTACAAAACTAACAATTTATTTTTATCACATTTGTCGTATACACGAAACTAGATTATTGTATTTGAAGGAGTGAGGCAGCGATGTTATGAAGATGCGAATTATTAAAAGAAATTAAATGAACCGCAGGAATTTTATCAGGATTTCAACACTCAGCGCAGGGGGTGCCATGTTTGGTACGATCGGGTTAGGCGGAGGAAAAGAGCCCTCATTGCTTGAACGGATTACCGGCAAGATGCACACCGACGAATCCCGGTTTCTCAGGACCCCGACCTATTGCGAAATATGTTTCTGGAAATGCGCGGGTTGGGTGTATAAAAACGACCAGGGAGAGATCTGGAAGATCATCGGCAATGAAAACGACCCGCACTGCAATGGTCGTCTCTGCCCCCGGGGAACGGGTGGTGTAGGAATGTACTTTGACCAGGACCGGCTGAAAACGCCAATGATCCGAACAGGACCAAAAGGCAAACAGGAATTTAAACGCGTAAGCTGGGACGAAGCGCTTGATTTTGTTGCTAAAAAACTTGACTTCATCGGGAAAAAATACGGTCCCGAAACGGTTGCACTCATTACCCATGGCTCGGGGGGGAAACTCCTGACCACCCTGATGAAGGCCTATGGTTCCGACTCCATTGCCGGACCCTCCTACGCACAATGCAAGGGTCCGCGCGAGGTGGCTTTCGGGCTCACTTTTGGAAGTGGTCTCGAATCACCCGAACCTACTGATATCCGCGACACCCGCTGCCTGGTCCTCATCGGAAGTCATCTCGGTGAAAACATGCACAACACCCAGGTGCAGGAGATGGCAGATGCCATCGACCGCGGTGCCGCAATCATCACGGTTGATCCCCGGTTTTCGACAGTGGCCAGTAAATCAAAATTCTGGCTTCCCATCAAACCCTCAACCGACATTGCCCTTTTATTGGCCTGGACGAACGTAATCATCAGCAATGGTTGGTATGACAAGGACTATGTGGAAAAGTACACAACGGGATTTGACAGGCTGAAGGAATACATCCAGCCTTATACACCCGAATGGGCATATGGCATCACGACCCTCGACCCAAAAATGATCCGTGATACCGCAAAGGAGATGGCCAACGCTGCTCCGGCGGTGATCATTCATCCGGGGAGGCATGTCACCTGGTATGGCGACGACACCCAGCGTTCGAGGGCCATAGCCATCCTGAATGCACTGCTCGGTTCGTGGGGCCGCCGCGGCGGATTCTACCTTCCTGAATTAAAAGAGATTCCTGAATATCCGCATCCGCCTTTCCCACCGGTGAATAAATCGTGGCGCGATATTCTTGGCGGTCAGTATCCATTTGCCGAGCTCCCGCTGGCCAATGCCATCGTGGACGGATCGATTCCGGGATCCATAAAAGATTTTCAATACCGCGGCTGGATTGTCAATGGCAGCAACCTGAACATGACGATGCCCGATTCACGCAAGACACTCGAAGCCATTCAGCAACTCGAACTGCTTGTTGTCATTGATACCATGCCGATGGAGATTACAGGATGGGCCGATGTGATTCTGCCTGAATGCACCTACCTTGAACGGTATGATGTGCTCAGAAATGATCACAACCGTGAACCGGTAATCGCCCTGCGTATGCCGGCGACTGAACCGAAATACGATACCAAACCCGACTGGTGGATCGCCAAAGAGCTTGCGACAAAAATGGGTTTGGGAAAATATTTCAACTGGAAGACCTTCGAAGAATTCCTGGATTATAAACTGCAACGCATGGATTCCTCTTTGGAGGAGATGAAAAAGATTGGCATAAAGAAATATGAGCGGAATTCGGGGGATCTCTATTTCTCAGCCGACAATCCGCCCTCATTTGACACCCCGTCGGGGAAGATCGAACTCTATTCAACCCAGCTGGAGCAGGCAGGATTTGATCCGCTTCCAAGGTACACGGCTCATGAAGAACCACCTGAAGGATACTACCGCCTGAATTACGGCAGGACCCAATCCCATACCTTCAGCCGTACCTCCAATAACCCGAATTTGTCGGCCATCATGCCGGAAAACCTGGTGTGGGTCAACCCAAAAGTCGCAGCCAACTGGCAACTGAAGGAGGGACAGGAGGTCTGGCTGAAAAACCAGGATGGCGCAACCACCAACTTCCCTGCAAAGGTCAGGATTACAGAACGGATAAGATGGGACTCGGTTTACATCGTCCATGGTTTCGGTCACACGAATCCGCTTTTAACACGAGCCTACGGGAAAGGGGTGAGCGATGCTGCCCTGATTACCAAAGTATTGCTGGATCCGGTGATGGGCGGAACCGGCATGAGGGGGAATTTTGTGACATTTTTAACTGAAAATCCGGATAAGGAGGTGAAGGCATGAGATTCGCAATGGCCATTGATACCAAAAAGTGTGTTGGCTGCAGCGATTGTGTCGTTGCCTGCCAGACAGAAAATGCAGTTCCCATCGGATATTGCCGCGACTGGGTCGTGGAGGTAAATGATGGAACTTACCCCCAGCTTGAAATGGAAATCCGGTCCGAACGATGCAACCACTGTTCTAATTCACCCTGTGTGCGGTGCTGCCCGACCGGAGCCAGTCATTACGATTACGGCGGAACCGTACTGGTCACCCAGCATAAATGCATTGGCTGCGGGGCCTGTATTGCCTCCTGCCCCTACGATGCCCGATACACGCATCCCAAGGGTTATGTTGACAAATGTACCTTTTGTGTCCACCGCGTCAAAGAGGGACTTCCCCCAGCCTGTGTTGCAGTTTGCCCAACAAAATGTCTTTACTTCGGTGATACCGATGATCCACGAAGTGAAATATCATTGGTGCTGAAAAAGCGGAAATATAAAAGGCTGATCCCCGAAGCCGGTACCAACCCCAATCTTTACTTTTTAATCTGAACGCCATGAGAGAAGAGCTAATCATCAGCGGTCGCATGAATCCCATGGTGGATCCTACCCTGAACATCTGGCACTGGCAGATTCCATTGTATCTCTTTGTCGGAGGCGTTGCTGCAGGCATCCTGTTTTTTGCATCGCTCTATTATATCCTGGGCCGGGAGAAAAAATATCCGGCCGCGATCAAGTGGGCGCCCATGGTTGCGCCATTTTTACTTATCCTTGGATTGGGAGCCCTGTTTCTTGACCTGAACCATAAAGCATTTTTCTGGCAGCTTTACCTGGTTGTCCGCTTCGAATCACCCATGTCGTGGGGTGCATGGGCCCTGCTGGTCATCACGCCTTTGTCCATTGTGTGGTCGGCAACCTGGATGAAAGAGGTATTTCCAGGTTGGCGTTGGAAATATCCCTTCCTGGATCAATTAGAGTCTTTTTTTATCAAATATCGTTTCATCCTTGCCTGGATCATGCTTTTATATGCAGTGATCCTGGGTGTGTATACCGGGATTCTGCTGTCGGCCTTCAACGCAAGGCCGCTGTGGAACACAAGCATCCTCGGACCCCTGTTTTTTGCTTCCAGCCTCTCGACCGGGGCAGCCGTGATCATGCTCATGGCAAAAAGTCACCTTGAACGAAACATTTTCAGCCGGATCGACCTGATGATGATTGCCATCGAGCTGTTCCTCGTCGTTCATATGTTTATGGGATTTCAGGCCAGCACCCAGGTTCAGATCGATGCGGCAAATATGTTCCTCGGAGGGCCCTACACAGAGGTGTTCTGGATATTCGTGGTCTTCATCGGCTTGCTGCTGCCCGCATTCCTGGAGGTTCTTGAACTCCTGGGCTATAAAATTCCGATCATCATAACCTCTACCCTCGTGCTGACAGGTGGTATTTTTCTGAGATTCATCATCGTATATGCCGGGCAGGCGAGCAGATACCTTTACGAATGACGAATGACGAATTTTGAATAATTAATTTTGAATTAAAAAATATGGAAACATCACAAAAATCAAGGGCTACAAAATACATGAATCCTTACATTGGCGGGGTATTGCTGGGCCTCGTATTGCTGGCTGCGAATTTTATTTCGGGGCGCGGACTTGGAGCCAGCGGCGCTATAAAAAGTGTCGTGGTAGCCACCACTCAGTCAATTGCACCCAATTACACTGCGAAAACAAAATACTTCAAAGAATATCATGAAGAACATTCCGGATCACCCATGAAAAACTGGCTGGTCTTCCAGATGCTTGGCGTTATTGTCGGAGGTTTTGCTTCAGGTGCCCTGGCTGGCAGACTGAAGTTAAAAGTCGAACACAGCCCGAAAATCAGCTCACGGCGCAGGTTGATTTTTGCCCTGCTCGGGGGTATATTTTTCGGTGTAGGCTCGCAACTCGGAAGAGGCTGTACGAGCGGATCGGCGCTCAGCGGGATCGCTGTTATTTCATTTGGAGGGATCATCACCATGATGGCCATTTTTGGCGGTGCGTATGCCCTGGCTTACTTTTTCCGGAAAAACTGGATATAAGATAAATCTTAAATCAAAAATCGTAAATCTAAAATTGACATGGGACCATTAGCAGTAAACGATATCATCTCCTCCAACACCAATTTTTTCCTGGCCTTCATCATCGGGATCGGCTTTGGGTTTGTGCTGGAACAATCGGGATTTTCATCCAGCCGGAAACTGGCCGGACTTTTTTATGGATACGACATGGTCGTTCTGAAGGTTTTTTTCACCGGTGGTGTGACCGCCATGCTCGGGCTGTTATTTTTCAGCCTGTTTGGCTGGGTCGACCTCAACCTGGTCTATGTGAATCCCACCTTTTTGACTTCAGCCATCGTGGGCGGATTGATCATGGGGGCAGGATTTATCATGGGCGGTTTTTGCCCGGGGACCAGCTTTTGCGGCGCTGCCATCGGAAAGCTTGATGCCATGATATTTATTCTTGGGCTTTTTATAGGGGTCTATTTCTTTGCATTTGCCTATCCGGTATTTGAACCGCTTTACAAATCAGCTCCGATGGGATCCCCCAAAATGTCAACCATGCTCGACCTGAGCGATGGAGTATTTGCGCTCATCCTTGTACTGATCGCGCTGGGGATGTTCTGGGCTTCGGAATGGATCGAGAAAAAATTTCCGCAGGAGGAATATTAGTAATAAAAATCCCTCTCCTTCGAAAAAGGGAACCGGGTTTATTAACATAGAATTTAAAAAAGAGAATTATGAAACCCTTACATTATCTAACGCTCGTGCTGATAATCCTGGCTTTGGTTATAGCCTTTGTTCCGCAAAATACAACCAGGCCCTATAAGCTGACGGCCGGACAATTACTCTCAGAGATACGAACCGGCACGCAATTCATCAGTCCCGATGAGGTGGCAGATAAAATTATTCAGAAAGACCCCTCCATCCAACTGATAGATGTGCGGAATCCAAGGGAATTTGATATGTTCAGCCTTCCGGGCGCCATCAATGTGCCATTGCAGGATATTCTTTCGGAGAATAATTATGATCTTCTCAACCAGGGGACCAAAATGAATATCTTTTATTCAAACGGATCCACAGAGGCCAATGAAGCATGGCTGCTGACCAGGCAGCTCGGCTATCAGAACAACTACGTTCTGCAGGGCGGACTGAATTACTGGATGGAGACCATCCTGAATCCGCTGAAACCCGGAACCCTTGTTTCGAACGATGAAATTGCCCGATATGATTTTCGTAAAGCTGCATCCATGGCGTTGGGAGGAGGTGAGGTGTCATCACTGACCGCTGTTTCGGCCCAGGCTGCCACTGCACCCAAACCCGGGGTGGTTCCCATGAAGAAGAAGAAAAAAGCTTCGGGGGGTTGTTAAATCCTTCGGCGGCTCATTGTAACAGGTCCTTCCTCTCATTTACATTTTTAAACAGATGGCTGATCTCTCCGGTTGGGATATCAGAAAAGTCAACCATTTTATGTGGAACTATTCCAGGTAAATCAAGCAGGCTCATCTTTCCGGCCAGTACATTGTTTTCTATCACCGGTATCAGCTCCCTGTGGTAAAATCCGCACAGGGGTTCAATAAAACTACCATGCCTTGGAACAACCATTCTGAGGTCATTATCCGCCGCAGATATCAACCTGCCTATGACCATCTTTGAAACATTCGGCATATCACAGGTAAGCACAAGAGTCCACTCTGTTCGACTATTCAACAGACCGGCATGGATCCCTGCAATGGGGGCACTCACCTTTAAAACATCTTTCACAATTGGAAATCCCAGGAAGGCCAGATCCTGGCTGCCGGCGCTGATATGAATGATCTGTGTAAACTGTCTGGCCACATCCAGGGAGTATTGTATCAGGGGCTTCCCCAGATAGGGAATGAGGGCCTTATTTGATCCCATGCGTGAACTTCGTCCGCCTGCAAGAATAACAGCTGTAAACTTCATCCTTGTAAAAGTACGGAAGAATCGCGGTTCCGGAAATGAAAATAGAATTTGATTTTTTATCTTTATAGCGAATTTCAACCATTCATCCTATGACGACACCTTTCATCCAGAGGGTTTACAATTTCATGTTCATGGTATTGCTCGTCATTTGTATCAGCAGTTGTAAAAGCTTTAAAAAAGACAGCAGTGAAGTGGTCACGACCCTGCTGAGCCCGACCCCCACCCTGGTTGAAGACAGGGACGGCAATGTTTACCATACCGTGGTCATTGGGACCCAGGAATGGATGCTCGAGAATCTGAGAACCACCCGATACCAGAACGGGGAGGTTATTCCAATGGTGACCGATGGTATCCAATGGAATAAACTAACTACCGGCGCCTTTTGCAATTATGAACATGAAGCAAGCTACGGATTAACTTATGGCCACCTGTATAACTGGTATGCCATTGTCGATACCCGCGATATCTGCCCTGATGGCTGGCATGTCCCGAGCGATGATGATTGGGATATCCTCAGTTCCTTTCTTGGCGGGGATCTCGTTGCTGCAGGAAAAATGAAGGAGACCAAAGCCGGATCCTGGAATTCACCCAATATCGGGGCAACGAATGTGAGTGGCTTTACCGCCCTGCCCGGAGGTTACAGGAGTGTGCGGGGAGAGTTTCACAGCCTGGGAAGCTATACTTTTTTATGGTCGTCAACCCCTTATGCGCCTGAGACGGCCTGGTGCCGTTACTTTCAGAATGGCAGTGACCGAATGGACCGGATCGACAATTACAAAGCCTTTGGATTTTCGATCAGGTGCATTAAAGACAAGTGATTCATGCGAGGTTTGCAATAAACTTTTGCAAAATCCCCGTCACCTCTGCAGCCATCTCTCCCAGGGCAGGATTCTCGATCGCCATCATGGAGGCCATTGGATTTACGGCTGAAACTTCGGTTTTACCGTTTTCCCTGTCGATCACCAGGACATTACACGGGAGCATGGTCCCGATCTTTTCTTCAGCCTGAAGCGCTTTGTAAGCAAACCCCGGATTACACATTCCCAGGATTTTATACTTTTTCATCTCGACACCCAGCTTCTCTTTAAGTTTCTGCCGCATGTCGATTTCGGTGATCAGGCCGAACCCTTGCTCTTTCAGTGTGCTGATCACTTTGGATTCAGCTTCCTCGAAACTGCAATCCAGAATGGTGCTAAAGTAATATTCCATGACAATGTATATCTGGGTGTTTTTTATTTATTGACAAGGATCTCATAGGTCACCTCCATTGCTTTTTTATAGACAAAGGAAACCCCGCAGTACCGGTTCTGCGACAGGTCCACTGCTTTTTTCAACTGTTCCATGGGAAGATCAGTTCCGGTAAATTCGTAAATAACATGCATCCGGTCATAATGCTTCGGATGTTCCTGAGTCACATTTGCTTCAATGCGGATATTCAGTGCGGTAAATTCAACCCGCATTTTCTTCAGGATGGAAACCACGTCCATTCCCGTACATCCTGCCAGGGCTGCAAGCATCATCTCTTTGGGACGTGATCCTTTATTCTCACCACCATTTTCAACGGTTGCATCCATCATCACACTATGCCCGCTCACATTGGCATCAAATAACATATTTCCTTTCCAGGAGGTATTAACTACATGTGCCATGGTTCCTTTTTTAGAATTGTTGTGATTGCAAATATAGTTTATTCAATAACAAGCTTACGGACCATCGATTCGCCGGATGTCTGGATTTTCACAAGGTAAAGACCTTTGGGGCTTCCCGACAAATCGAATTGTTCCTGTTGACTTGATGCACCGTTCAACGAGCGATGCGCAATGATCCTGCCGGTGATATCCGAAATCGTGATGGTCAGATCATGGTTGTCAATCCCGCTGATCCGGAGGGAAACCAGTCCGTGTGAAGGGTTGGGTGAAATGACCATCCTGACCTGTGTTCCAGGATTTTCGGCAATGCCAATCGGACCGTTAATATGGATGCTCCGTGAATCGGATGCCGGGGTGGTGCAGGGTGACAAGGCTGAAGCAGTCAGTGTAAGGGTAACGGATCCCAGATTTTTATCGTCCGTACTGGGATAGTAATATCCTGACAAGGCATTGGCGTCGCTAAAGGTCCCGCTTCCTGAAGTGGTCCACAGGTGACTGGAAAAATTGGAGGCAGCACCATACAAAGGAACCTGTGCAACAATGTAATCGCAGGTGGTATCGTTTCCGGCGTTGTCTGCTGCTGGCTGGTTCACATTTACATCAGCTGAAGCGTCGGTAACAAGTGTACCATCAGAAACCTGCACCATGTAATGGGTGGTTACAGTGGGCGTAACTACCGGGTTTTGGAGGGCAGAGGTGTATCCCGGTGGGAGGGAGGTCCATGAAAAGGTGTAGGTACCGCTTCCCCCGGCCGGGGTGACATTTAGCTGAGAGCTTTGCCCGGCGCAAATAAGCGTGGGCGTTGCGGAGGCTGTTGCCGTAAGCGGGGCTGCAACATATTCATTTACAACCAGTGTAGATAATTTAATATTCGGTTTCGCGACTACCATGGCACCATAAAAGGTGACCGTTCCTGTTCCGGCAACAGGCGCTGTCCAGGTGAAATTCCATACTTTGGTTGCTGAAGAGCTACCTGCAGTAGTATGGGTTACATATTTCGTTCCGCCTACCAGATGGTTTCCGGTTCCGGCTGCCAGTGTCCCTAATTGAAGCCCGGTAGCGTTCTGCGGAGAAACTTCAAATCCTTTTTTTCCTGTGCCGGTGACGGTGACCGTTATATTGTAAACCGTACCCGCCGTATATCCCTGGGAAGGAATGTCGGAGGTAATCCAGTTTGTTACAGCTGTGGCTGAACCACCATGGCAACTGACACAATGCTGACCATCGCCGGGAGATCCGGTATATCCGGCCGGGGCTCCGGTAGGATATGCAGAAACTGATGTACTGACTGTCAAATTAATTAACAGCAAACCGATCACAGCGGCCAGAAAAAAGAGTCCTTGTTTCATCATCTTTAATTTAATTTAGGTATATGAATATTGATTTATGATCAATACTCTGACGCAAAAACATTCATAAGTTGCCTGACGCTTTTATGTTATCATTTTCACAATAAATATGTGGATTTAACATATGTATGGCATAGCATACCATTGGCCGGTGAAGCTACCTATTAAGATTTATTCTAAATTTTAATACGGGGGATGGCGAAATGAAAATTGGAACCCTTACCTCCATGTTTTTCAATAAAATCCTTACAAATTATCAACCCCAGCCCGAAAACTTTTCTTCTGATAATTTCACCTGAGAAATATCCTTGGTAACCCTAAAAATAACAGGCCGCCATCCTTCTCCTATTGAAGATTTTTACAGGAAGTACGGTAAATATATTTCTTCCATTCAGAGAACGGGCTTGCTGAAACAAGAATGAATTGGTATTTTTGAAGAATATAAAACAATCGACCAATTATGGACACTCTTACAGTATTCATCCTCATTGCCGTCGGACTAATGGCTGGTGTTTTCGGCGGACTTTTTGGTGTAGGCGGAGCGGTCATCATGATCCCGGCGCTCGTCTATTTTTTAGGTGTGGATCAGCATACGGCCCAGGGAACCAGCCTGGCGGTCATGCTGCCCCCGATCGGGCTCTTTGCTGCCTATAACTATTATAAAGCAGGGCAGGTCAACATCTGGTTTGCCCTGATTATTGCAGTATCCTTTATGATCGGAGGATACTTTGGTTCCCTGATATCCTTGAATCTCCCGGAAAACCTGATGAAAAAATTGTTCGGCCTTTTCCTGCTGCTGACAGCACTCCGCCTGATATTCTCAAAACATACAGCATGACAGGATAAACAAATCCATCGTTTTCATGATATCAAATCAACAGTAAAAATGAAAAAATGTTTTATCGCTTTTTTTTGTGTCCTGTGGCTAGGAAGTCCGGCACAAATGGCTGGCCAGGTTCTGAACCTGAATGTACCCTGGAAATTTATTCAAGGTGATCAGCCCGGATATGCGTCACCCTCCTTTGATGATGCGCTGTGGAAAACCATCGCTGTGGATAAAATCTGGGAAGCCTCGGGGTATGACCCCTACGATGGATATGCCTGGTACCGCATCAGGGTTGTGATCCCATCCTCACTGAAAAAGATGGCTCCCCTGAAAGACAGCCTGCGCCTTTACCTTGGCAAGATCAATAATTTTGACCACACCTTTCTGAACGGACAACTCATCGGGATCAATGGAGAGAATGTCATGCCTGAGAGGGTTACCGATACAAACTTCATTCATGCACCGATAAACTTCTGGGATAAAAAGCGATCCTATACGCTGTCGCTCAACGATCCGCGGATCAGGTGGGATGAGGAAAACCTGATCGCTGTGCGTATTTACGACCAGGGCGGCCAGGGTGGACTGTATACAGGCGACCAGGCCATTTCAATGACCCGGCTTTCGGATTACCTGGCCATTGAAAACAACATCAGTCCCTATACCTTTGAGAAGAAAAACCTGGTTAAATCGATCACCCTTCGAAACCTCTCCGGTGTATATACTCTGGAGGGAGATTTTACCATCACGGCGATCAACAAACTTACCGGTGATAAAATTTATCAACAAAACAACAGACAACTCCTTCTGAAACCGGGTCAGTCATTGTCATTCGATCTGAAAATCAAGGCTCCGGATCAGTCTGCACTCATCACCTATCGCTTTGATTTTGCAAAATCAGGCGACAGTGCAATGATTGCGGATGAAACACCTTATATAACCACTACTGAAACCCCAGTGCAACCGCGCATCAACGGACCAGCCATCACTGCTTCCCGGCCGGGAAAACCTTTTCTTTTTGCCATTCCGGCATCCGGTGAAAGACCCATGCATTTTGAGGTCGACCATCTTCCGAAGGGGTTGCTTCTTGATAAACAAACCGGGATCATTACCGGACAGGTCGATGCGCCAAGGGAATACAACGTGCAGGTCAAGGCAACGAACGCCAATGGAACCACTACGCGGGAATTGACGATCGCAGTGGGCAACCGCATTTGCCTTACTCCGCCCATGGGATGGAACAGCTGGAACTGCTGGGGGCTGGCGGTCGATGAGCCAAAGGTGGTGGCCAGCGCCCGTACATTCCGCGACAAAGGTCTGATGAACCACGGCTGGAACTATGTGAACCTCGATGATGGATGGGAAATCAACCGCGACAGGGAACCCAAGCGTGATCCGCAGGGGAATATCCTCACCAATGAAAAATTTCCAAACATGAAGCGGGTGGGTGACAGCATCCATGCACTGGGTCTTAAATTCGGGATTTACAGTTCACCCGGTCCGCTCACCTGCGGAGGTTATACCGCCAGTTATCAGCATGAGGTGCAGGATGCCCGGTCATTCGCCTCCTGGGGTGTTGACTACCTGAAATATGACTGGTGTTCTTATGATGGCATCGCAAGGGATACCTCCCTGAATGAGCGTAAAAAACCCTATTTTGTGATGCGCGATGCCCTCGACAAAGTTGACCGCGATATAGTCTACAGCCTTTGCCAGTACGGCATGAGCAAGGTATGGGAATGGGGTGATGAAGTGGGAGGAAACCTCTGGCGCACCACCGGCGACATTACCGACACGTGGGAAAGCCTTCGTGAAATCGGTTTCAGCCAGGTTGCAAACCAGCCTTTTGCCAAACCCGGCAACTGGAACGATCCTGATATGCTCATCGTCGGCTGGGTTGGCTGGGGTCCGAGTCTCCATCCTACCAGGCTCACGCCCGACGAACAATACACCCATATTTCGTTGTGGTGCCTGCTCTCGGCCCCGCTGCTGATCGGGTGCGACCTCGAACGGCTTGATGCATTCACACTCAACCTCCTCACCAACGATGAGGTGATTGCCATCGACCAGGATCCGCTCGGGAGCCAGGCCAGGCAAGTCCTGGTGGAGGGTGACATCCAGGTCTGGGTGAAAAACCTTGCTGACGGAACCAAAGCCATCGGGGTTTTTAATCTTGGTAAAAAAACGCAAAAATATAGTTTAAACCTTGAAAAGGCAGGATTGAAATCCGGCAGTGAACTCCGTGACCTGTGGCGGCAAAAGTCATATGGCAGTTTTAAAAAGCAGGTTGAATTCAACCTCCCTTCACATGGCGTGATGCTGGTAAAGGAGGTAAAAAGGTGATCACGATCGGGATTGACATCGGAAGTTCCTTCATCAAGGCATCGGTGTACGACGCGGCTGCAGGATGCACTCTTTCAAAGGCCAGCGCTCCCGATACTGAAATGCCCATCAGGGCCGAACACCGGGATTGGGCAGAGCAATCGCCCGGGATGTGGTGGGATTATGCCAGGAAGGCTGTAATTGAAGCGGTTCGCCACAGCAAAGTCCCGGCCACGGATATCAGTGCAATCGGGATTACCTACCAGATGCACGGGCTCGTTTGCCTTGACCTCCAGGGGAACCCGCTCAGGCCTTCCATCATTTGGTGCGACAGCCGCGCCGTTGAAACCGGCAAAATGCTGGCAGCAAAACTGGGTGATGATTATTGCAGGAACCATCTGTTAAACTCACCCGGAAACTTCACTGCCTCCAAACTCACCTGGGTTAAAGAAAATGAACCCGCGATTTTCGATAAAATTCACCGCATCATGCTTCCCGGAGATTACATCGCCTTCAAACTCACCGGAGAGATGAACACAACTGTCAGCGGCTTGTCAGAAGGCATATTCTGGGATTTCCCGGGCAACAGGGTCTCGGAGGAGTTGTTGAGGTCTTCAGCCATTTCCGGGGATCTGCTTTCCTCTGTCATTCCTACCTTCGGGGAACAGGGAAGACTGATGCCAGCCATCGCGCAGGAACTTGGATTGAAACCCGGGATACCGGTGACCTATCGGGCGGGGGACCAGCCAAACAATGCGTTTTCGCTCAATGTGCTTAACCCCGGCGAGGTAGCAGCCACTGCAGGGACATCAGGAGTTGTTTACGGCGTAACCGACCGCATGATCGCAGATTCCTTATACAGGGTCAACACATTCCTCCATGTCAACCATTCAGCCGAAACAAACAGGCTCGGGGTTCTTTTATGCATCAATGGCACTGGCATCCTTAATTCCTGGCTTAGAAAAAATACCGGCGGCGGCCTCGATTATTCTAAAATGAATGAAGCGGCCCTGCAAATCCCCGCCGGATCGGAGGGGCTGATGATCGTACCTTTTGGTAATGGGGCGGAACGTATGCTCCAAAACCAGGAAACGGGATGCCAGGTGGTGGGTTTAAATTTCAACCGTCATACGCAGGCCCATCTCTTCAGGGCAGCTCAGGAGGGGATCGCCTATGCATTTCGCTATGGCATGGATGCCATGAAGGAAACAGGGATCAGCCCATCGGTGATCAGGGCGGGAAATGCAAATATGTTCCTCAGTCCGGTGTTCAGGCAGACCCTGGCGGATGTCACCGGTGTGTGTATCGACCTTTATGAAACCGATGGATCGATCGGGGCAGCCAGGGGAGCGGCCATCGGCGCAGGCTATTACTCCGGATTTAAAGATGCATTCGTCCAAATGAAAAGGACCAGGGTGATTGAACCATCTTCCGGCAGATCGGCCTCGGTGGAGGCCTATCACAGGTGGAAATCACTTCTTGATAAAACGTTAAAATCCGCATAAGTCCAAAAATTCACCTTTTCTATCGCAAATCCATGAAAATAACCACAGGTAAAAAAGAATTCTTGAAAGGAATAGGGAAGATCAGCTTCGAAGGGAACGGTACCAAAAATCCACTGGCATTTCAATGGTATGATGAAGGCAGAATTGTATCAGGGAAAACGATGAAAGAGCATCTGCGGTTTTCCATGGCCTGCTGGCATTCATTCTGCGGAACAGGCGGTGATCCTTTTGGCCCGGGGACTAAAAATTTTCCCTGGGATGGGGCGACCGATCTGATGCAACGCAACCGTGACAGGATCGATGCGGCTTTTGAATTCATGACCAAACTGGGGATCCCCTTCTGGTGTTTTCACGATACAGACATCACCGGTGATGGAAGTGTGAAGGAAATTGAAGATCGTTTATCCGTGCTGGTAAAATATGCAAAAGCCAGGCAGGAGGAATCGGGTGTCAGGTTATTGTGGGGAACTGCCAATGTATTTTCCAATCCAAGATATATGAACGGGGCTGCCACCAACCCCGATTTCCTTGCTGTCGCCCATGCCGGGGCGCAGATAAAAAATGCGATTGATGCGACCATTGAACTCGGCGGAGAAAACTACGTCTTCTGGGGTGGCCGCGAAGGATATCTGACGCTGCTCAACACCAACACCAAACGCGAGAAGGAGCACCTGGCCAGGTTTCTGACCATGGCGCGCGACTACGCCCGCAGCAAAGGATTCACCGGCACTTTCCTGATCGAGCCGAAACCCATGGAACCGACAAAGCACCAGTATGATTTCGATGCGGAGACGGTGATCGGGTTTCTCCGCCATTATGGACTGGATATGGATTTCAAGCTGAACATTGAGGTCAACCATGCCACCCTTGCCGGGCACACTTTTGATCATGAGCTGCAGATGGCAGCCGATGCCGGGATGTTTCACAGCATCGACGCCAACCGTGGCGACAACCAGAATGGCTGGGATACCGATCAGTTTCCGGTCAACCTGTATGAAACCGTGGAGGCGATGCTGGTAATCATGCAGGCAGGCGGCTTCACCACCGGGGGGATCAACTTCGACGCCAAAACCCGCCGTAATTCAACCGACCTTGAGGACCTGTTCATAGCCCATATTACCGGGATGGATCTATTCGCCCGGGCATTGCTGATTGCTGACCAGATCCTGCATGAATCGGATTTTCTTAAAATAAAGCAAAAGCGATACGCATCGTATGATGAAGGGAAAGGAAAATCTTTTCAAGAGGGACGGTTAACCCTTGAAGACCTCCGCCAGATCGCCTTTGCGGAGGGAGAACCGAAAATGACCAGCGGGAAACAGGAGATGATGGAGCAGTTGATCACACGATATATCTGAGCAAATGGGGAACACAAATATAAATATGCGCTATGTTTGGGGTGTAACCCTGGTAGCCACCCTGGGCGGATTGCTGTTCGGATATGACACGGCCGTAATTTCCGGAACGGTAAACTCGCTGAAGATCAATTTTATCGACCCGCGAAACCTGTCCGAAACCCTGGCCAACTCCCTGCTCGGATTCACCGTGTCGAGCGCGCTCATCGGGTGCATCATCGGAGGAATATCAGGAGGATGGATGGCGTTGAAGCTGGGACGGCGAAACAGCATGATCGTGGCCGCCATCCTGCTGATCATATCGGCCATTGGCTCCGGGTTTCCTGAATTGATGCTGGCGCCGGTCGGAGAGAACATCGATCAATTTTTAACTCCTTTTATCATTTACAGGATCATTGGTGGAGTTGGGGTTGGACTTGCCTCCATGCTTTCACCCATGTACATCGCCGAAATCGCCCCGGCTGCAAAACGGGGCAACCTGGTTTCATGGAACCAGTTCGCCATCATTTTCGGGATGCTGGTGGTCTATTTTGTCAACTACTCCATCTCCCGCATGGGGAATGAAGTGTGGCTGCATGAATCAGGCTGGCGCTGGATGTTCTTCTCCGAAACCATCCCGGGCGTAATATTCCTTTTCCTGCTGTTTTTCGTTCCGGAGAGTCCAAGATGGCTGATGATCAGGAAACAAGAGGAAAAAGCGATGGCTGTGCTGGTCCGGATCAATGGAAAAAAGGCTGCTGGTGAAATGATTTCTGAAATCCGCGATACAGTAAAAGGCGCCGGGAGCTCCCTCCTATTCTCCTATGGATTCCTGATCGTTGCAGTGGGCGTATTGCTCTCGGTGTTCCAGCAATTTGTGGGGATCAATGTAGTGCTTTATTATGCCCCGGAGATCTTCAGAAATATGGGGACCAGCACCGATATTTCTCTTCTTCAGACAATCATTGTCGGAATCATCAACCTCACCTTCACCGTTATTGCCATATACACCGTTGACCGGTTTGGCCGTAAACCACTGCAGATTGCCGGGGCGCTGGGGATGGCGGTAAGCATGTTCGCGCTGGGGTTTACCTTCTATTTCCGGGAGATGGGGCTGGCTGCCCTGATATTCATGCTTTTCTATGTGGCCTCCTTCGCCATCAGCTGGGGACCTGTTACGTGGGTCCTGCTGTCGGAGATCTTCCCGAACCGGATCCGCGGCCGGGCCATGGCTGTGGCCGTGGCGGCACAATGGATTTCGAACTACCTGGTTTCATGGACCTTCCCCATCATGGATAAGAGTAGTTTTCTGAACAATCTCTTTCATCATGGATTTTCCTACTGGATTTACGGAATCATGGGGCTCATAGCGGCATGGTTCGTATGGAGGCTGGTTCCCGAAACCAAAGGAAAAACCCTGGAGCAAATGGAGACACTTTTCAAGAAACATTAAACACCGCTATACCAACACTGACGAAATATAGACGCATTTCAAGAAACATTAAACACTACCCTGCCATGTCTGACGAAATTTCGAACCAGGAACTTGTCCTGACCTATACCTTCAATGTAACCACGGCCGATTGCGACATGAATGCGCGCCTGAGACCGGGCGGACTCATCAACTTTCTTGTACTTGCCGCCATCAACTCGGCCGATTCGCTGGGCTTCGGATATGCCGGACTTCGGGGACAGCAGCTTTTCTGGGTACTCAGCCGCATGACGATCGAAATTTATAAGCCCCTGAAATGGTACGACAAAGCAGTGATCGAAACCTGGCCGAAGGATGTCAATGGGTTGCTTTATCTCAGGGATTTCGTCGTAACAGATCAGCATGGTGAGATCGTTGCAAAATGCACATCGGGTTGGCTGGCGATCGATATTCATTCAAAACGCCCCAGGAAGGTCGATGAAAAACACAGTTATATTTTCGACCGGATGAAGGATCGGCACGCATTGGAGCACCTTCCCGAAAAGCTTGGCCCAGTAGCAGAGGGCGATACTTTTAAAGTGAAATCCACCTGGTTCGATCTGGATCTGAACAAACACGTGACCTCCACCCGGTATATTGACTGGATGGTCGACACTCTGCCGGTTGAATTTCTACAAAACCATTATCCAACGCGACTTTCCATCAACTACCTCAAAGAAACAATGTATGGCGAGTCCATTGGGATTGTACGTTGTTCTCCGGAGGAAAATCAATTTTCATTCGAAGGGATCAACCGGTCCGGTAATTCGGTGAAGTTCAGGGGGAGAATGGATTTTTGAAAGAGATGCAGGATTTGATTAGGATTGTTGAAGACTTCCGGTGATCATTTTGTCACCTTTTGGTTGTAAAGAAGATTAAGCAGGAAAAGGAACCTATGAACAATATAAAACTATTCGAGAACAAAAAGATCCGGTCGTCATGGAACGAAGCAGAACAGCAATGGTATTTTTCCATTATTGATATCATCGAAGTGCTAACAGAAAGTCAGCGACCAAGAAAATATTGGAATGATCTGAAAAAGAGATTGTTGAAAGAGGGATTCTCGGAGTTGTCCGCAAAAATCGGACAGCTCAAGCTGGTATCCTCTGATGGGAAAAAATATAAGACGGATGTAACTGAGGCAAAAACTCTTCTTCGGATTATCCAATCAATTCCATCAACCAAAGCAGAACCGTTCAAACGATGGCTTGCTATGGTTGGCTATGAACGTCTCGAGGAGATTGACAACCCTGAACTGGTGCCAAACTGTCACCGGTTCCCAGGCCTGTAACATTGTTCATCAAAGTCCGATACTCTCCTCCGATAGCAGCACAGGCATGAAACCCGGGTTCGGAATTCCGCTGCCACTGTCGAGGTTATACTGATACAACGATACCACATCAAGCTCTGATCCGGTCCAGGCGGCCGGTTTGATGACCAGGAACGTTCTTACCTGCTTGCTGCTTAGCTCTGCATTGACCCAGGAACCTGTGTTTGCATAAATGCCGGTATAATTTTTTCCCGGGGGATAAACCTTCAGCATCGGATTGTGGGTATGCCCGAAGGCAACTATTTTGTACTTTTTTGGCGCCGCTGACTGCATATATTCATAAGAGGCGGCCAATGAAAGATCCATGCTCCCGTCCAGGATGGCCATCAAAACCGGCATGGCTACGGCCACCCCATTCCCCGTTTCAGTTGCGGGCCATTTATCCTCAATGTTGGCAGCATACATGTCGCGCACCCCATTAAAGCTGAGCGATGATGTGTAACCATCTATGCCCGTCATCCTGATGTTGGCAGAATCAGCAGCTACCGTTAAAGAATAATGAATTTGCAGATAGGTCATGGCAGCTATCCAGGCAGTTAAAAATTCAACATGACCGGTACCGGCAGAAGTCGCCTTTAGTTTCGAACTCCCATGTTCCATCAACCCTTCCGCATCCATTCGCGAAACAAAATATCCCGGTGGCAGCATGTGACCCGGGTTCGACAGGGGTTGGGGACAATTAAAGAAATCATACCGGTGACCATGTTCCATTACGATCTCATTCACAGGCGAATAATGGCCGAGTCCGGGGGAATCTCCCTGCCAGATTATTCCCGGGATGATCTCCTGCAGGATCGCCTGCGTTAACAGCATGTCATGGTTTCCGGGAACATAGACCAGCTGAATAACCCCACCGGCTGCAATGGTTCTGAGTTTATTGATGATATCATGGTTGACATCTGCATTGGCTATGGACAGAAAGTAATCCCTTGAATCGTGAATCCCTGCCTGGGAATCAAAAGGCATAATACGATACGGAATCACCCATTCGTCGAACAGATCGCCCAGAATGACCAGTTGCCTAACCTGGGGACTGGTCATCACCATATCGAGCAGACTGTCGAGCGCCGTTGCATTTTTTGTAAACCAGCAATATTTTAATGCTGCAGCGCGCTGGTCCCCCATGTGGATATCACTGATACATACCATGGCATTGCGTTGGGTGGAGTTATCCCCGAGAAGCAGATGTACTGCCGTTGTGCGCACTTCGATCACAGTGGTAGACTGCAGGGTCAGTCCGGATGTCGATTTCAGTCCTGTTTTAAGGGTAACCAGGTATTTCCATCCTTCATTCAGCTGAAACCCGGGCTGAAATGCTAGGAAGATCTTCCTCCCCGAGGAAATTACCTGATACATTGCATCGAGGGGGCCATTCTTGTCCGTAAAAGAGATATTCCCGCTGATGGTCGTGGAATCAACCGGCTGGCTGAAATCCAGCTCAATGGATCGTTCCTGCCAATTCAGAATATAGTATGATTCATTCTGAAGAACCAATTTTGGCAAATTCACCGTCAGGTATACCGGTTCGACGGGGGACTCATTCTTCTTACAGGATTGCTGGAATAAAAGCATGGTACCAAGAGCCGTAACCCATGCAAACAAAAAAAAGGACTTGAGTTTCATTGGTCAATTTGTTTATTTTTTCCGGAGTCGTTGAATCAATTTTTCCTTTATCATTTTCTATGCTGTCGCATGACCGCCAACGGGTCAAGACGTTAAAAAGCTGAGTTAACCAGTGAGGCCTGCCCGGTTAAAAATCCAGGGAATACTGCAGCCGATCAAAGTTCCTATCAGTATTCCCGCAAGGATATCACTTGGATAATGCACTCCAAGCGCCATCCGTGAATAACCCACTGCAAGGGCCCAGATGTAAACCGGGATAACAATTCTTTTTTTACGGAACAGTACCGACAACAATGCGGCCATGGCAAAGGCTTCGAGGGTATGGCCCGAAGGAAAGGAGGAATCACCGCCGGTGGAGAGTTTTTCGATATAGGGATAGGTGACAAATGGCCGTTCACGGTCGATCACCAGCTTCAGTCCCTGGCTGATCAGGGGAACGGTAATTAATACAATGGCAATCATAAAGAACCTGATGCGCATGGGTTTCGACTTTCTCACGACAGAAATAATGAGGACGATCAAACCCAATGAAATACTGGTGAAGGTGGTATAGTTGGAGATAAATTGCCACAGTGGGGTTGACCCGGGAAAAGCATGATCGTGTACCCAGGTTAACAGTGCGATGTCGAGAGATGAAAAATTCAAGTTCACGATTTTAATGTCCAATGATACTCATTTATAACCTTATCTGAAAGATAAATCTTTGAAATGTTACAATCGCCGGAGTGTAAAAACATCCCACCCGTTTTCCTTCACCATTTGCATGGCGGGTTGTTTCTGCATGATGGCGCCTCCCCAGTAGTTATGATCATATACATGCGGGTTCCCGAACCATTGTTCAATTTGCATGGTGATCCCAAACCGCACCTGTTCCTTGTCGGCTATGGTAAATGAGGAACCGGGCAAACTCGCGGTAAACCAATTCTGGACAAATGCATAGATCGAATCAACATCATACCCGCCTCCTTTGTAAAGCTGCCCGATTCCCAGGTGGAAATTAAACGGCATAAGCAGGCCGCCGGGATCCTTCCATTTACCATTCATCATCATATAATGGTAACCTCCGCCAAGAACTGCAGGCCAGCCCATGATCGCTTCAGGCGGATTCACGAACATGTTGGATCTGTTTTTAGCTTCGGAAATCCCGAAAATAAGGGTGATCGAATCGTAGGTTCCGGCCGGTATCTTATCGGGGAACAAAATTGTTTTTGTTTCCGCCAGGTTTTCATCAACATAGAAGATATCCTTTACCTCCCCGATGACCTTGCGGGTTCCGTCATGGTTGTAGAAGGTAATGTCGGAGATAAAATACATCAGGTCGGTGACCAGGTATTCATTTCCGGCCGCGTTGGTGTAGATCAGCTCGTTTCGTTTCAATGGAGCGCCATTTACCTGATGGTCGATGTAAAAGGCAACCGTACCACCCGGGGTTTCCGGGACAGGATCTGTGTTTGTTTTACAGCCTGTCAGAAAGATAAGCAAAAGTAAAAAAACAAAAAAAGTCTTTACCGGTGAAATCGAAGCGCTTTTAAACATGCATTGTCATTCAGTAGTGGAGGTTTTTCCATTAAATACGAAGCCCGCCAGCTTCATGAGAAGGGTGCCGACAGGCGATCAAAGTTACGAATTTAGGAGAATCGATCTTTATAAAACATTTATACATCACGCGTTGATCCTTATGAAATCCTTATAGATTCCAGTGCAATTTTGCAGTCTGGAAAACCGAATCATTGAGCCTGTGTAACAATCAAAAGATTGTGAGGCCGGATGCAATCAAATTTTGATCTTTTAAACTTCTGAGATGAGTTCTAATGCAGCATATGTAATCGGGGCGGTTTTAACGCTCTTCATCCTGGGATACCTGGTGTATTCACTTATTAAACCTGAAAAATTTTAATACGATGACCATCCAGGATATTATTCAGGTGATTTTATTCTTTGCCCTGCTGATCGGGCTTACTCCTTTCCTTGGTAATTACATGAGCAAAGTCTATTCCGGGAACCGGCATATCCTGTTGCCTGTTTTCGGCTGGCTTGAAAAACTCACCTATAAATTCTCGGGCATCACTTCAGATGAAGAGACGAATTGGAAATCATATACATTCAGTCTGCTTCTGTTTAATCTGACCGGATTTGTTTTTGTGTTTCTGATTCAGCTGTTTCAATTCTACCTGCCGCTGAATCTTTCGCATCTTCCCAATGTTTCGTGGCATCTCTCATTCAATACTGCAGTAAGTTTCATGACCAACACCAACTGGCAATCCTATGCCGGGGAAACGACACTGAGTTACTTTGTTCAAATGATCGGGCTTACTGTTCAGAATTTTGTAAGCGCTGCTACCGGGATTGCTGTGTTGCTGGCGCTGATCCGCGGGATATCAAGGAAAACTACCGATAAACTGGGCAATTTCTGGACTGACCTGACCCGGTCGACGCTGTATGTTCTTCTGCCACTTTCAATTTTGTTTGCCATCATCCTGGTTGGGCAAGGTGTCGTGCAGAATTTCAAATCATATGATACAGTCCGGACCTTACAGGGTCCGATGCAGGTAATCCCGATGGGGCCCGCGGCTTCACAGATCGCAATCAAACAACTGGGAACCAACGGAGGGGGCTTTTTCAATGCCAACAGCGCCCATCCATTTGAAAATCCAACCCCACTGAGTAACTTTCTTGAGATGCTGGCTATTTTACTGATCCCGTCATCTCTGACATATACCTATGGTAAAATGGTGGGATCTATCCGCCAGGGCCGGGCCATTTTTTCAGCGATGCTTATTTTACTTGTTGCAGGATTGGGTTTCTCCTTGTATGCTGAATACTCGTCCAGCCCGATTTTCGGCCATCTTGCGCTGATGGAGGGAAAGGAGACACGGTTCGGGATCACCAACAGCGTGCTCTGGTCAACCATCACCACAGCAGCATCCAACGGCTCGGTCAACGCAATGCACGATTCCCTTTCCCCAATTACAGGCATGATCTCAATGATCAACCTGATGGTGGGCGAGATCGTGTTCGGTGGCGTGGGCGCAGGATTATACGGCATGGTGGTGTTTATCATCCTCACCGTCTTTATCGCCGGACTGATGGTTGGCCGTACGCCAGAATACCTGGGTAAGAAAATCGAAGCATTCGAGGTACAAATGGCCATCCTTGCCGTGCTTGCCCCGAATTTTGTTATCCTCCTCTTCTCAGCTTGGGCCTCGGTAAGTAATGCGGGAATATCGGGACTGAACAATGCCGGACCGCATGGCCTTTCAGAAATCCTCTATGCCTTTAGTTCGGCGGCAGGCAATAACGGCAGTGCATTTGCAGGGCTAAATGCCAATACCCTATTTTACAATCTGACATTGGGAATCGGCATGCTGATTGGTCGCTTTGGGGTGATCATCCCGGTGCTGGCTATTGCAGGGAATATGGCAGGAAAAAAAATCACCCCGCTTTCGGCCGGCACTTTCCGAACCGACAATGGATTGTTTATTGCGTTACTGATTGCCGTGATCCTGATTGTTGGCGGGTTAACCCATTTTCCTGCTTTGTCTCTAGGCCCCATTGTCGACCATTTACTGATGACCAGAGGCATTACCTTTTAATTTTTTGATAAAATGAGCGCAAAACAACATACCGGTCTCTTCAATAAAAAAATTTTTCTCAAGGCTACGTCCGACAGCATTGTGAAATTAAACCCGGCCTCTCTCATCAGAAACCCGGTTATTTTTATAGTGGCTATTGGTTCGCTTTTTACCACCATCATCGTTATAGCAGGACTTTTCCAGAATAACTTTTCGTCATTCAACCTTCAGATTGCTGTCTGGTTGTGGTTCACCGTATTGTTTGCCAATTTCTCAGAAGCGATTGCCGAAGGCCGGGGCAAAGCGCAGGCAGAAAGTCTCCGGAAGAACCGGACACAGGCCAAAGCCCGCAAGATATCGGGGAAACAGGAAGTTTCGGTCTTTGCCACCGATCTTAAAAAAAATGACTTTGTCATTTGTGAAGCAGGGGATGTAATCCCTTCGGATGGCGAGGTGGTTGAAGGGATTGCCAGTGTGGATGAATCGGCCATAACCGGTGAATCAGCTCCCGTAATAAGGGAAAGCGGTGGGGACCGTTCGGCCGTTACAGGTGGCACCAAAGTGATCAGCGACCGGATTATTGTAAGGATTACATCCGAACCCGGCAACACCTTTATCGACCGGATCATCGCACTGGTTGAAGGGGCAAAACGCCAGAAAACCCCAAATGAAATAGCCTTGTCTATCCTCCTTTCGGGACTAACCATCATTTTTTTACTGGCCGTCGCGACACTTCCGGCATTCTTCGGATACAGCCTCTCTGCATCGGGAATGCCATTATCTCAAAACCTGACACTTCCTGTGTTGATCGCACTGCTGGTATGCCTGATCCCGACAACCATTGGCGGCTTAATGAGCGCCATTGGAATCAGCGGTATGGACCGGTTAATTCAGCGCAACGTGATCGCCACGAGCGGTCGCGCCATCGAAGCAGCCGGTGATGTGGATGTGCTGCTGCTCGACAAAACCGGGACCATCACGCTCGGTAACAGGATGGCAACCAATTTCATTCCCGCTGATGGGGTTTCAGTTGAAGAACTTGCAAATGCTGCACAGCTTTCTTCTTTGTCGGATGAAACCCCCGAAGGCCGTTCCATTGTTATTCTTGCAAAGGAAAAATTCGGGATCCGGGGTCGTGAAGTTCACCAGATGAATGCCACTTTTATCCCGTTCACTGCTCAATCTAGGATGAGCGGTGTTGATTTTAAAACCGAAGATGGTGTCTTTCACAACATTCGTAAAGGATCATCGGAGGCTATTCGGACCTTTATTCAAAACAACAACGGATTTTATCCTCAAAAAATCCAGGATGTCGTTTCAGATCTGGCACGCCAGGGTGCAACACCTTTGGTTGTGGCTGAAGGGAACCGGGTGATCGGGGTTATCCACCTCAAGGATATTGTCAAAGGCGGGATTAAGCAACGGTTCAGTGAACTCCGAAAAATGGGAATCAGGACCGTGATGATTACCGGGGATAATCCGCTTACGGCAGCCGCCATAGCAGCCGAGGCAGGAGTGGACGATTTCATGGCAGAGGCAAAACCGGAAGACAAGTTGCGCCGTATCCGGGAAGAACAGGCAAAGGGACACCTGGTCGGAATGATCGGAGATGGCACCAATGATGCACCCGCCCTTGCCCAGGCGGATATCGGTATAGCCATGAATTCTGGTACGCAGGCGGCCCGGGAGGCAGGGAACATGGTCGACCTCGACAGTAACCCGACCAAACTGATTGAGGTGGTTGAAGTTGGCAAGCAACTCCTGATGACCCGTGGCTCGCTCACCACATTCAGCATTGCCAACGATGTGGCTAAATACTTTGCCGTTATACCGGCCATAGCCATTGCACTCTATTCAGGAAAATCAGGAGTTGGTCCCCTTTCAGCATTAAACGTCATGCATCTCGGGTCGCCGCAGAGCGCCATCCTCAGTGCAGTAATCTTCAATGCGCTCATTATAATACTATTGGTTCCGCTTGCTTTAAAAGGGGTCCGCTACCGCCCTGTATCAGCCAATGCCGCCCTGACGCGTAACCTGCTCATTTTTGGCCTCGGGGGACTTATTGCGCCTTTTATTGGGATAAAGCTGATAGATCTGTTGATTAACTTAGGGTAACAAGGTGATAAGGTAACAGGGTAATTAAAACTTTAAAATGAAAACGCTGATTATTTCTTTGAAGATATTCCTCTTTTTTACTGTTTTAACAGGGATTATCTATCCATTGGTTGTGACCGGTATTGCCCAGGTCCTGTTTCCTGGAAAGGCGAATGGAAGTTTAATTGTAAAGGATCATCAGAAGATCGGGAGTGGACTGATCGGCCAGCAATTTGATTCCGACAGATATTTCACCTCAAGGCCATCGGCTGGATCATATAACCCATTGCCTTCGGGTGGTTCAAATTATGGACTGACCAATGTCAGACTCAAAAACCTGGTTTCTGATCGCAGACAGCAATTCCGGGTGTTTAATCATTTGGATACCCGCACCGCCATACCGGCGGAAATGCTGTTTGCCTCCGCCAGCGGGCTTGATCCGCATATTTCGTTGCAGGCTGCGTTGCTGCAGGTCGACAGGATTGCCAGATCCCGCAAATTCAACCTGCTTCAAAAACAAAAATTGATACAATGTGTTCAGAATATCTCCGAATCTCCCCAGTTTTTATGTCTTGGTGAAGAAAGGATCAATGTATTATTGCTAAATTTGAGGTTGGATGACATCAAATGAAAAGAGGATGAGCAGTGTAGACTATAACAGGCCCAATCCGGATGAACTATTGGCTTCCCTTGCAAACGAAGAAGAAAAAAGCAAGCGGGGCAAACTGAACATTTTTTTCGGGATGTGTGCGGGAGTTGGTAAAACTTACACCATGCTGCAGACTGCCCATGCTGAAAAACTGAAGGGCAGGGACATTATCATCGGGTACATCGAAACACATAACCGCCGGGAGACAGCTTTATTATCCGAAGGTTTTGAATTGGTTCCGCGCAGGACCTTTGCGTACAAATCAACGACTGTTGAGGAGATGGACCTTGATGCCATTATTGCCCGGAAACCTGAGATTGTGCTGGTTGATGAACTTGCTCACACCAATGCGCCTGGCAGCCGACATAAAAAAAGGTATCACGATGTCCTTGAAATTCTTGAAAACGGGATTCATGTCTTTACCACCCTCAATGTACAGCACCTTGAAAGCCGTTCCGACACGGTTGCACAGATAACAGGGGCTATCGTCAGGGAAACAGTACCAGATGAAATGTTTGAGAACGCTGATGAAGTGGAAATCGTAGATCTCACGCCCGATGAACTATTGCAAAGGTTATCAGAGGGAAAGGTTTATACGGCAGAGCGTTCCAGAGAAGCTGTTGAGAATTTTTTCCGTAAAGGGAATATCACTGCCTTGCGTGAGATGGCCCTGCGCATTGTTGCCGACCGGGTCGACAGGCAGCTTCATGATTATATGCAGCACAAGCGGATCAGGGGTCCCTGGAAATCGGGGTTGCATCTCCTGGCGGCCATTGGCCCAAGCCCCTATTCAGGAAAACTGTTACGATGGGCAAAGACCCTTGCCTATTCAATGGGAGCTGACATCCAGGCGCTTTATGTCGAAACGCTGCATAAACAAACTTCAAGGGAGCGGGAACAACTCGACAAAAACATCAACCTCGCAAAACAACTGGGCATCAAAACCCGGATTGTTACCAACAATGATATCGTAAAGGCCATTGTCGATTTCGCCCAAAAAGAAAACGTGACCCATATTATCGTCGGGAAACCCCGGGTGCGCAACCTGTTGTCGTTACTCCGCCTGGGCAATTTCGTAAACAGGTTGATCAGGTTTAGCGGCAACATCGATGTTTATATTCTCGGGTCCGATGCAAGGGCAAGAGATAAATTCAGGGCAAGGGTTTCAGTCCCTGCATTCACCTCAAACATCACTCAATATCTGGTTACCTCCCTGTTTGTTGTTCTGTTATCCGTCCTCTGTTATTTTATTAAAGATTTCATTGGGTATCAGGTTATCTCATTTTTTTTATTGTTCCTGGTATCAATCCTCGCACTATTCTTTGGCAGGGGACCAATCCTGCTGGCAGCGACACTGAGTGCTCTCATTTGGGATTATTTTTTCATTCCACCACAATTTGCCCTGCATGTCGAGCGGCCCGAAGATTTACTCATGCTCGTCATGTTTTTTATTATTGCACTCCTGAACGGGACATTAACTTCAAGGATCAGGAACCAGGAGAAAAAAACCAGAATCCGCGAAGAGCGAACACATGCGCTATATCAGCTTACAAAGGATATTACCGTCGCCTCAGGGATAGATGAAGTCCTGAACATTGCCACACGATACATTCACAAATATTTCAACCTCGATTGTGCCATCATCCTGAAAAACGATTTGAACCAGCTCGACAACCATGTGCGGCATGAGACTAACATTGGCCTCTCAGAGAACGATATGAGTGTTGCATACTGGGTCTTCAAACATTCATCCAAGGCTGGAAGACATACTAATACTTTACCATCAGGTAAGCTTACTTTTTATCCCCTGACGGGAAATAACGATAACATGGGGGTGATCGCCGTTGAACAACTCAACTTGTTTACCCAGGGTGAGGAGCAATTCTGGGAAGCTTTCCTGTCGCAGATCTCCGGGAAATTCGAACGTGAGTTCCTGCGCAATGCCGCCAAAAACGCTTACATCCTGAACGAATCAGATAAACTATATAAAACCCTGTTTAATTCCATTTCACACGAATTAAGGATCCCGGTGGCAACCATCATGGGAGCCTCCGATACGCTTCTGTCTCAGCAATACCCGGATGAAACCAGGCTTAAACTGTACACTGAAATCAATACAGCCTCGGTCAGGCTCAACCAGCTGATCGAAAACCTGTTGAATATGTCACGTCTTGAATCGGGCCGTATCACCTTACATCCCGACTGGTGCGATGTTCATGATCTTGCAAATAAGGTATCAGACAACCTAAAACAGGAACTGCTTCCATTTAAATTGTCAATCGTGATCCCGGCAGACATGCCACTGGTATACATTGATTTCGGACTGATGGAACAGGTATTACACAACCTCATCCTGAATGCAACACAACATGCACCAGAAGGGACTAATATCAGGCTCAAGTTTTTTTACGATCATGGGGCGCTGACCATACAGCTGATGGATAGGGGAAGCGGGTTCTCTCCCTCAGAATTGCTCTCGGTCTTCAATAAATTTTATCGCGGACCCGACTCAAAAGCAGGTGGAACAGGGTTAGGACTGTCGATCGTAAAGGGATTTGTGGAAGCGCATCAGGGCACCGTAACTGCTGACAACCGGAGGAACGGCGGAGCGATCTTCTCGATTCAAATCCCGGTTAAAATTTCAGAAATGGATCAGTTCAGCAAACAGGATACCTAAATGACAAACCAGGGACATATTCTGATCATTGACGACGAAATTCAGATACTTCGTCTGCTCCAAATCACCCTTTCGGCAAACGGATTTAAAATATCGGAGGCAACGACAGGTAAAGAGGGAATTGCCCTGGCCGCAACAGGGAAACCTGTTTTAATTATTCTCGACCTTGGTCTACCGGATTATGACGGCATTGAACTGCTGAAAAAACTCCGGGAGTGGTACTTCAAACCCATTATTATACTTACGGTCCGCAATTCGGAGGAGGACATCATTAAAGCCCTCGACAACGGAGCAAATGATTATTTAACCAAGCCATTCCGGACGGGCGAACTACTTGCACGCATCCGGGCAGCGATCCGGTTAAGCCAGGGCATAACCGACAACCCGATCCTGGAATTTGGCCCTCTCACCATTGACCTGGCAAACCACATTGTTCGGAAGAACAACGAACTTATTAAACTCACTTCTACTGAATTTTCCCTGCTTGCTTTGCTGGCAAAAAACGAAGGCAGGGTGCTGACCCATCAATATATTCTGAAAGAAATATGGGGGATGGGATATATCCAGCAAACCCAATACCTTCGCGTTTTTATTGCCCAACTGCGCAAAAAGATTGAAGATGACCCTGGCAGACCCAGTCTGCTCAATACCGAATCAGGAATAGGTTACCGGTTCGGAAGCTAACCATTTAAGGATTCGTACATGAAAATACCCATCACATTATTCCTGTTTCTTCTGGCGGTCAGCCTGCAGGGCCAGATCACCTTCAATCCCGGTGATCTTGAAGCCATTGTACAGTCAGAAAAAAAGATACATGCCGGAAAACTTGGTCCCGGAGCTCCTAGCATTTCACTGGGTTATGATGTGACCTATTACCGCTGTCAGTGGGAGATTAATCCGGCGGTAAAATATATCTCGGGGAAGATCACCACCTTTTTCAAGCCAACCATACCATCCTTTGATTCCCTGAAGTTCGATCTGAGCAGTGTCATGACCGTTGATTCTGTGATCTATCACAACACACCGCTCCCATTCAATCAGTTGGCCGACTTTCTTATCCTTGTTTTTCCGTCGATCATTCCACCCGGCATCCCCGATTCGGTCTCAGTATATTATCATGGAATTCCTCCCGACGCCGGCTTTGGCTACTTTGAACAAAATACCCACAATGACGTGCCTATAATATGGACCCTGTCGGAGCCCTACGGAGCGCGTGACTGGTGGCCCTGCAAAGACGGGCTGACCGACAAGGCCGATTCACTGGATGTCTATATCACGACTCCCGTGGCATACAAGGCGGCCAGCAACGGATTACTTCTTTCAGTCATACCAGACGGAATCCATCACACATTTCACTGGAGGCACCGATATCCTATCGCAACCTATCTCGTTTGCCTAGCCGTTACCAACTATGTTGAGTATTCGCATAGGGTGCCCTTTAACGGGGACACCCTCAACGTGTTGAATTGGGTGTACCCTGAAGATTCATTGACGATCTCCTCACAAACAGGTGTGATCGTGCCATTGATCCAGCTGTTTGATACACTTTTCGGGGTATATCCCTTCCAGAAGGAGAAATATGGTCATGTCCAGTTTGGATGGGGAGGCGGCATGGAACATCAGACTTTTACCTTTGTGGGATCTTTCGGTTATGAGTTGCTGGCCCATGAACTCGCACACAGCTGGTTCGGGGATAAGGTAACATGCGCAAGCTGGTCCGACATCTGGCTGAATGAAGGGCCGGCCACCTATCTTTCGGGACTCTCCTACGAACATCTGCTTCCCCAGTGGTGGATCCAGTTCAAAAAAGTTAGGATCAGCAGCATTATTTCCAAACCTGACGGATCAGTGTGGTGTGATGACACACTGAACATCGACAGGGTCTTTGATGGCAGGCTTTCCTACGCCAAAGGAGCCATGATCCTCAACCAGCTAAGGTGGATTATCGGTGATCCTGCATTTTTTTCCGCATTGAACAATTACCTCGATAATGCGCAATGTTCATATGGGTTTGCCTACACCAGCGATTTAAAATCACAATTTGAAGCGTCGTACGGCCAGGATCTCACATGGTATTTTGATGACTGGTACACCGGACAGGGTTATCCATCGTATGATGTCAACTGGCGGCAAACGGGAAGCGAGGTAAATTTAACCATCCATCAGACCCAATCGCACAGTTCGGTCTCCTTCTTTGAATTACCGGTTCCGCTGTTATTTAAAAACCTGTCACAGGATACCCTGATCAGATTTTTCAATACATTTTCCGGTCAGACTTTCACTGCCTCCATTCCCTTTGAGGTTGATACGGTCCTCGTTGATCCGGATTACTGGCTGATCTCAGGAAACAACGTAACAAGTGCCGTTCACGATCTTGAATTCCTGGGAGAAACAAAGATCTATCCCAACCCTGCTGTTGATTTCATCACCGTCGCCCTGAATGATCCCAAGTACAGTCTGCCTTATGTAATGTATTCAACTGATGGAAAATCAGTGAAACAGGGGGTTATCACCCAGGTGCAAAACAGGATCGATATCAGGTCGCTTCCGAAAGGTCTTTACTCCCTGCTGATTACAGGCAAGAATCGGTCACGGATGTGTACCTTCCTGAAAAATTAGGTCTATTAAATCTGTGGCTAAAAAATTTTACCGGTCAGGCAACCTTTTTATAAAAGGTGTATCTACTCTCATAATAAGTCCCATTAAGTTTGTCCGCCGAATGATGTAATTTTACCTCCTATTCTTTAATGGATCCTTAAAGATCGGGACGCAATGCCGAAATGCGTGAATCCAGGTAACACTCAAAATCACTTTTTAACATGAAAAGAATCCTGTTTATGATGCTGGTCGTATCCGCAGCATTCACATCCTGTAAAAAGGATAACACAACAGATCCTGCAACAGATCAATCTACCGGGACTGCTTTGCCCCTGAAAGCAGTGACTTATGTTTCCAACAACTATCCAGATGCAACCATCGACTACTATTTTACAGTGACGAATGGACTTGCTGACTACCTTGTCACACTGAATACAACAGAAGAACTGGCTTTTAACAAATCGGGCGATTTCTTGGGAAAGGGTGAAAACTTTCATGGCGGAGTACATGGCGATTCGATCCCCTGCGATTCCATACATGGCGGCGGTCATCATGGCGGGGGAATCCCGTTTGACTCCCTGCCTGCAATTCTGAAGGATTATGTCACCGCCAACTTTGCGGGTTACACCATGCGTCACGCTGAATTCGACAGCCTTTGCTTCAATGGCACTGTGATTGAGGTGATGCTTTTCCAGCCCGGATCAGTCCCTGTAAAACTCTACTTTGAAACAGATGGCAATTATCTTATGCGGGCTGAACGTGTTTTATATGCTGATCTTCCACAGGTTGTAAAAGATTTTATTACAGCCAGCTATACGGGCTTTGTCGCTATGGATAAAGCTGAAAAACTCACTCTTGCCGATAACAGCATCCAGTATGTAGCTTTCATCCACCAGGGTCCTATCAGGAAGAGTGTCCGGATAGATGCTACTGGTTCATTCATTTGCGAACAGGCTGGTTTTGACCATGGCGGACATGGCGGTCCCGGCCCGGGCCCAGGCCCAGGTTGGCACCCCGGCGGGATTCCCGTTGATTCGCTGCCGCCGGCCATTCAGGCCTATGTTACCGCGAACTTTGCAGGATACACCATCCATCGTGCTGACTATGACAGCCTGTGCGTGAATGGGTTGGTGTTTGCAGTAAAAATTGACAAGATTGGTTTTCCTCCTCCCATCGGACTCTTTTTCGACATGTCGGGAACCTTCCTGATGCGTGCCGATCTTATCCCCTACTTTGAAATTCCACAGGTGGTAATGGATTATATCCATACCAACTATGCAGGATACTTCGTTTGTGAGATCCCGAAAAAACTGACACTGGCCGATGGCACGGTGCAGTACCTGATCAATCTGAACAAACCACACCATAAGAAAAGTATCCGGATCGATGAGAACGGAGTGCTTATCTGCGAACGTTAACATTTTCAATTAAAAAAAAAGCCGGCCCATTCCAGGCCGGCTTTTTTTTATGTATCTGATGATTGTTCCTGGTTTTCACTCAAAATTATGGCAGTTCAACCCCGGTTGATGCATTGTAGATCATGTACCACTGTTCCAGGCTCATGTCAATGTTTATGGCTTCAACGGCATACCTGATGCGTTCAATATTACCGCTGCCCACAACCGGGAGAATGGAAACAGGATGTTTAAGCAACCAGGAATAGATGATTTTATCGACCGGACTGACATTTAATTCTTCTGCCACTTGCAACAGGGCTTGCTTTACCCGTCTCTCCTTTTCATCAGTTGGATTGACAAGTTTTCCGCCAGCCATCGGGGACCAGGCCATCGGCCGAATCTTTTCCTTTAAAAAATGATCGATGTTCCCGTTTTCAAAATGTTCAAGGCAGTATGGGGAGATCTCAACCTGGTTGGTAACGAGTGGTTCATCGGTATAAACTTTCAGCATATCAAACTGACCAGGGGTAAAATTGGAAACGCCAAAATGCAGCACTTTCCCTGACTTTTTAAGGTAAGAGAAGGCCCTGGCAGCCTCTTCAGGATTAAAAAAAGGCGCAGGACGATGCAATAAAAGCAGATCGATATGATCGGTCCTGATGTATTTCAGAGAGTTATCGACGGAGGTAACAATGTGATCATAACTGTAATCGTAATGTTTGATTTTCCGGCCGGGAAATTTATCCGCAATCAAATTGATACCACATTTCGTAACGATCTCCAGTTTGTCCCGAAGGCCCTTTTTCAGGCTCAGGACATCGCCCAATATTGCTTCGACCGTGTACCTTCCATAGATATCGGCATGATCAAATGAGGTCACGCCCAATTCAATGACATTTTCAAACAGCTTTAATAATTCCTGATTGGATAATTTCCACTCGGCCATTCTCATCTGGCCATGAACGATGCGCGATAATCCGAAATCCCCGGAGAGTTTTATCTTATCCATAATACAAAATGATTAGAAAACTAAAGCAAAGTTAAGGGATAATCTGGAGACAGGTGACTAAAACGTAACGCATGTCGCCTGACGAAAATTAAAACTGGTGGAATGAATCTGAAATGAACTCCAGAACTACCGGAAGCGACTGCCGCCAATAGGTCCAGGTATGACCTCCATCCCTGATCCTGAATTCATGCGGGATATCCTTTTTTCGCATGGCAATGTGAATCAAGCTGTTTCCCTCAAAAAGAAAATCGTTGTCTCCACAATCAATGAACCAGCGCACCGAGCTTATCTCCTTCGCCGGCATCTGGCCAATCAATGAAAGTACATTGTGTCGTTCATAATAGGACTGGATTACAGAATCAGGATAATTTTTATTCTCACGTAAAAAATTATCCTTGCATTCTTTCAGTGAAAGCGGACCGATGTAAGCACTTAGAGGACAGGCCGAAGAGAACATTTCGGGATGGTGTAATGCGTAAATAAAGGAACCACCTCCCCCCATTGAAAGTCCGGCAATGGCCCGGTACCTCTTTTCACCCTTTATCCGGTACATCTTTTCAACGTATGGGATCAGTTCATTAAAAAAGAAATCTTCATACCGCCACGTTCCGTCGATATCATTAAAATAACCCCGGCGACCTGTATTGGCATCGGGCATAATGATGATCATCGGCGTAGCTTTCCCCTCCAGGATTGATTTATCGGCGATCTGCCGTACTTCACCAAACTGAACCCAGCCGGTTTGATCATCACCGGAGCCATGCAGGAGGTAAAGTACAGGATAACTCCTTTTTGATGTTTCGTAATCAGGGGGCAGGTAGACTGCAAATTTCCGTTCACTCTTAAGAATGGCACTGGTCATGGAAACATTGTCTTCAACCCTTCCGGTTTGACCAAAGATTGAAAAGGAAACAATGAGTTGAAAAGCGATAAGCAAGAGGATGTTTTTCATAGTTTCTCCCATTTATTTTTTTATGAATTTCACTGTAATGGGTCCGTTGTTTGTTTTCAGCACCAGGCAATACAATCCGGAAGGCAGATTGTCAAGGGAAATATTCAACTTTCCCGATCCATTGAACTGTTCTTCTGACTTGAAAACGGTTTTTCCATAAACGTCTGTGATTGTTACCAATTGCGGAGTTTGTTCCCCATGATAATGCAGGGTGATCATCTCCCCTGCCGGATTGGGATAGACAGACAGACCCGGAACCATCGCCGTTGTGTTTAAGATCCCGACCGGGAACTTTCTGTAATCAACACCCACTACATCGGAACTGATCCCGGTGGAAAAGGAGGTGATGGAATCTCCGGCAAGGTTCGACACCAGGCAGTAGCCCGGTGTAGTGAAATCGCCGATGTTGGTATAGATCAGGTTATTCAGGGTGTCGATCGCTGATGAAAGTATGTAGGTGAACATGGCAGAACCCGGATCCCCGACAATGGTCGTATCGGAAATTTTCATGGAGTTCAGCCTGAATGAACCGATTCCTTCATTCATCATGAAATATAAGGTAGAATCCTTTATTCCGGTACCATTGCTCACCTTCACGCTGATCATCTGGTTGATGTGTGACCCTGTTGAAGGATCGTAAACCGAAACGCTTCCTGCAGCCGGCATTCCATAAGGCGTTTTATTCACGGAATAGATCTTTCCGTCATATTTATAAAGATTGAATATTCCGATGGCATCGGGGCCGAGGTTGATCTCCCGTGATAACGTCCATGTGGCCGGATCAATCACAGCGATTTTACCTTCAGTGCCCATCCAGCCGCCATTGACTGCCACATACACAGTATCTCCTAAGGAAATAACGCCGCCGCAATCTCCCGAAATATGATCAACCATGGCAATCAGCGACAGGTTTGACGTATCAAGTACCTCCACAAAATATTTGGACAGGGGATATTGTTTCGACACGATCAACCTGTTTTGAAACATCCCCATTTTGGAAAGACCTGAGTCCGGAATGGCAGCCATCCGCTGAAAGGTATTCAGGTTATATTTTATGATGGAATCCTGGGCGTTGAAAAACGCAACATTCCCGACAATGAGAATATCCTGGCCCGATTGGGTGAATATCGTGTTAAACTGATTGACAGCCTGTGCAGCCGGATCATACGTTTGAACCGTGACAAAATCGTTGTATGGAGGTGAATATTCAAACCTTCCGCTGTTTCCTGTGATGATTTGTTTGGTCCAGTCCATGGTTTGTGAAGAAACCGTGAATGAGCCAGCCAGCAGTAAACTCAAAGTAATCAATGCAGGTAATTTCATGATGCCATTAGTCAAAAGGATAGATCCTTGCCTTTAACCCGAAAGCTGGATGAAATTTGAAAGGCAGGTCTTCTGGCTTGCTCAGTCTTCCGGGTCTTCCCATCCCACGAACGCGGGAAAGTGACAAAAAGAGGTCGAAAGACATTTTTAAGAGTTTACAGCTGCGGGAACAGTTCCGGATTTCCACCGGATTCCCTTTTCACTTTTTTCTGAAGAAAATCACAAAAAAGAACCAATCACATGTCACCGGCAAACTTACTAAAATTAGCTTTACAACTTGCCGATGGCGCTGTTAATTTCAGCTTTCATCCTGGAAATAAATTTTCCCGGATTATTCTGGGCACAGGAAAAAGCAAATTCGGTGAGGTCGTTCTTTACCTCTTTCCCATGGACGAATGTCACCAGGTAAAGGGCCTGCGCATTTATTTCAAATTTTCCTGAGATGGGTGCATTCGATTTATCATCCGTGTTCAACACCCTGAATTTTATAGTCCCCGCCTTGACCTCCTTGGCATACTCCGATTGCATCAGTTTCCTGGTGTGATCTTCAATGGATTGATCAATCGGGCATCGTTCGCTGGTATGGAAGTAATAAATCTCCAGCTTCGGGCTGACTTTGGCAGGCGTTGGTTTTTGCGCATTTACACCCAAACTCTGCAGGATAAGGATCAATCCAAGGAACAATTTCAAATTTCTTTTCATATTGTTTCAGTCATTTGGCTTGGGTGATTCAGCAGGCGCAGGACCTGTTGACCAGGAAATATCCGAAGAACCCTCCGAAGGCGATACTGGCGTAGGGGTTACTTGTTATCGCACAAGTTCCTGATGCACATCCGACAAAATGATAATATAAAAATCCGGCGAATCCGCCCACGGCTATCGCAATGATGCTTTTCCGAAAATCGCCAGATTTCAGGTATTCTTTTACTGAACGGGGGTTGCTCTTACCTTCACACGAATTTGCCATGATTTCTTTGAATTTGAAATGCAAAGGTAAACTTGTTTTTCAATTAAATCGCTTAAATATCACTATTATATTTTGTTTTCGGTAAAATTTAACCTGGGTGATGGATGATCAATGCCTTTCAGCGGAGGCTACGCATTTTTCAGTCTAAAACCGGTAAACAGCAGGTAGATCATCGACAGGAGCAGCAGAGCCAATCCTCCGGCCTGGCCCAAATGATCGGAAAGCAGGCCCATCAGCGGGGGAATAACAGCACCGCCGGCCACACCCATGATCATGAGCCCCGAAATTTCGTTGGCCCGTTCAGGCTTTCTCTGCAATGCCGCTGAGAAAATGATGGAAAATACGTTGGCCACTGCAAATCCAAGGACGAATACGAGAACCAGGATTGCCCACAGGTTGCTCATCGTCAGCATCATCAGCATGCCGGCAATTGCCACGACCATGCTGATGATCAGGAACTTTCTGCCTGAAAATTTCATCAGGAGGATGGCCCCGACAAAGGTTCCCGTTGTACGGGCGATAAAATAGAGACTGGTTCCAAGTCCGGCCTGATCGAGTGGAATATGACATCTTTCCATCAGGAATTTAGGAACGGTAATATTCAATCCCACATCAATTCCTACCACGAAAAGAATGCCCAGGAAAAACATCAGGATGGTAGTGTCTTTCAGCAGGCCAAAACAGGCAGAGAAGGAGGATGTCTTTCCTTCAACCGGTGTTTCTTCAATCTGGGTGAAGAACAACCATGCGGTCGAAAGCAATGTTATGGCTGCAAATACGGGAAACAGCATCTTCCAGTTTCCCAGGCTGGCGGCTGCAAAACCGGCGATGATAGGTCCGAGGAAGGATGCAATCGCCTTGATGAATTGTCCCCAGGTCAGGCTGCTGGTGAGACGGTCACCCCTGACCACATTGGAGAGAAGTGGATTCAGGGATACCTGGAGAATGGTGTTGCCAATTCCCAGGAGGGCAAAGGCCACCAGTACCACTTCGAAGCGGTAAGCGATCAATGGAACCAGCATTGCCACGAAGGTAACTGCCATGCTGAGTACAACAGTCTTCTTCCGCCCGATCGAATTCATGAGAAGGCCGGTTGGCACCGAAAACACGGCGAACCATAAAAATACCATCATCGGTAAAAGGTTGGCCAGGCTGTCGCTCAGGGCAAAATCCTGTTTTACATAGTTGGTCGAAATGCCAACAACATCAACAAATCCCATGATAAAAAACCCGAAAAGAACGGGCATGACCTTAGAAAAGGAGTTTTCGTTTTTCATCGTATACATTTAAGTATCATCCACGACAAAAATAACGAATTAAGATTGACGAATTGATCTCCGGAAATTTAAAACCTAACATAGTTTACCGGTTAGTTCACTCCGGATCAAAAATTAACTATTTAAATTCACTATAAATTATAACGTATTTATACGCTATAATAATTTATAACGTATATTTGCGCCATAAAAAATTCACCCATAAAATGGCCTACGCAAAAACCGATCTTTTCGACCCCAAACTGAATTCATGCGCTGTCCTGTTCAAGGCCCTGGCTCATCCCGCGCGACTGGCAATTCTGAAATATCTTGCCGAAATTAAGGTATGTATGACCGGAGATATTTCGGATGAGCTGCCGTTAAGCAGAACCACAATAAACCAACACCTGAAGGAGCTGAAAAATGCCGGGTTGATTCAAGGGCGTGTGGATGGGGTAAAGGTGAATTACTGTCTGAACCCTGAGAAAATTAAAGCATTCAGTGAACTTGCAACCTCCTTATTCGAAGAGATTTCCCGGCACACAATCGAATGCAAATAAAAACCATAGATCCTCAAATCCTCAAATTCCAAAATTCTCAAATTTTAATCCATGCGAATTCTCATTTTATGTACCGGTAACTCGTGCCGAAGCCAGATGGCTGAGGGCTTTTTAAAATCGTTCGATGCACGGCTTGAGGTTTTTTCAGCCGGGACACATCCTGCGCCCATCGCCAATCCCAATGCGGTGGCTGTAATGGCAGAAATGGGAATTGATATTTCGAAAAATAAACCTACAAATGTCGGTCTGTATGTTGCCGATCCTTTTGATTATGTGATCACTGTTTGTGACAATGCAAGGGAGGTTTGCCCCTATTTCACCGGCATGGTTTCCCACAGGCTGCATATGGGTTTCGACGATCCGGCTGAAGCGACAGGAACATCAGATGAGGTGATGGTTGTTTATCGCAGGGTGCGGGATGAGATCAGGAAGCGGTTCAATGTGTTTTACAACGAAAAACTGAAACCCGAAATGACTGAAAATATTCCGAATCTGCCGACAGGCGAACACCATGACGAAAAGAAAGACTGTGGTTGTGAAGGAAACTGCTGTCCTCCGAAAAAGAAAAATCCGCTGAGAATGACCTTATTTGCTGTCATCATCCTGGCAGCATTGTGCATTGTCGGATTCAAGCTGTTCTATCAGCAGGCGCCTGCAGCTGCAAAGAGGGCATGCTGCCCGCCGGGATTATCTGTATCCTGCGATACGACCAAAAAGGTTCCCTGCGACACCACTAAAAGTTCATCCTGTTGCCCTAAAAAACCATAAAATGGAGACGTGGATTAACCAGGTGATAGGCAGTGAACATGCGACCATCACGGTATTGATCGCCGTGTTCCTGATGGGAATGATCAGCGTCGTGACCTGTGGCTGCAATTTCGCCGTGATCGGGGCTGTGGCCGGCTACTCCGGCGTAACCTCGGGCGGGAACAGAACCAAACCGGTCTTCATCAGGGGAATTGCTTTCCTGGTTGGCGGAGTGGTTTCCATGGCCCTGATCGGAACCCTGTTCGGATATGCCGGTCAATGGATCAGTGATTCATTCGGTAACTACTGGAAAATCGCGGCAGGTCTGATTCTCATTATTTTCGGACTCTATTCGATGGATCAGCTCCCTTTCAAAATGCCGGGTATCAATATAAAACCTGGCCATTCTGAACAGAATATTTTCTCGGCCATTCTTTTTGGCCTGGCAATCGGAGGTCTCACCAGCGCTTTGAATTCATGCTGCAATCCGTTGTTCCCGGTTATCCTGGCAGCGTCATTTGTCAAAGGCAGCGCCCTGTGGGGCCTGATGATGCTTACAGTTTTTGCCCTTGGATACGGCTTGCCACTTACCGCGATGATGGTCGGACTGGGGCTTGGGCTGGGAAGGGTATCCAAAACGCTCAGCATTGTCGGGACCGTCGTCAAATATGCCGGTGGAATTGCACTCATCATCCTTGGATTTTATTTTCTTTTAACTTTATAGATCCAAATGGAATCGTCCTATATCACCGGATCGGTTGCGACCAAGGCGGGAGCTGTGCCCAGGATATCAACAACCTGGAGTACCCGTGATGTCTGGAGTACGATTAAAGTCAGGTGGGCGATCGGGCGTATGAAATACAAAGTCAATCCGGGTTTGTATGCCATCGGAAATCCGGATGAAAGTGCCCGTGTTTTCGCCACATGCAATTTTAAACTGACCTTTGATCTTGTCAGGCGTGCGTTAAATGGAATGAATGCCTGGCTGCTTGTTCTTGATACCCGGGGGATCAATGTATGGTGTGCCGCCGGCAAAGGGACATTCTCAACCTCCGAGCTGGTCCGCCAGATCAACAGTGTTTCGCTCGGGAAGGTGGTCAATCACCATAAAATCATTGTCCCGCAATTGGGAGCCGTCGGGGTATCGGCCCATGAGGTAAAGAAACAAACCGGCTTTTCGGTTATTTACGGACCTGTAAGGGCGGATGATATCCGGGAATTTATTCAAACCGGACTGAAAGCAACACCGGAGATGCGCAACGTCGAATTCCCGCTTTGGGAACGTATGAAACTGATCCCGGTTGAACTTTCCTACGGAGGTTATTATGTGCTCATTGTTCCGGCATTGTTCTTCATTCTGGCGGGACTTAACCCATCGGGTTACTCCATCATCCTGGCATTCGATGACGGAATCAGGGCATGCATCAACCTTGTAACCGCATACCTTACCGGGCTGGTCATTGTTCCCGTCCTGTTGCCGTGGATCCCGTTCAGGCGGTTTTCATTCAAAGGATTGGCTATCGGATGGGTTGCCACGATGATCCTGTTATTTTTTCACCTGCTTGGTCAGAATTTTATTGAAATTGCATCCTGGTTCCTGATGATTGGAGGACTTTCCTCATTCCTTGCCATGAATTTTACAGGCAGTTCTACCTTCACCTCACTTTCAGGGGTACAAAAGGAGATGAAGACGGCCCTGCCGATCCAGATCGGGATGGCAGGATTGGGAATAATCCTTTGGGTTGCATCAAGATTTTTCACGCTTTGAACCAATATTTATCACCATGAATGGATTGATATACCTCAGCAATGTAGTCACACTGGAACTGGACCAGGCAAAGTGCAACGGGTGCCGGATGTGCATGGTTGTCTGCCCGCATAATGTGTTTTCGGTCGATAACAGGAAAGCTGCCATCATCCATAAAGACCTTTGCATGGAATGCGGTGCCTGTGAAATAAATTGCCCTGAACATGCCATCTCCGTAAGATCAGGCGTAGGTTGCGCCGCTGGAATTATAAACGGGATTTTACGCGGAACCGAACCAACGTGTGATTGCGGGTCGACCGGAAATTGTTGTTAATCCTCAAATCTCCACATCATCAAATTCTTTAATATGAAAACAAGATTAAAATTTCTTGACCGGTACCTGACTCTTTGGATTTTTCTTGCCATGGCCATTGGTGTTTTCTGGGGATGGCTTTATCCGGGCATTGCCGGATTCTGGAATTCGATGTCGTCGGGAACTACCAACATACCGATTGCGATTGGTCTGATTGTCATGATGTACCCGCCACTGGCCAAGGTAAAATATGAAGAACTGGGTGATGTCTTCAAAAACACCAAAATCCTGGGATTGTCGCTTATTCAGAACTGGCTGATCGGTCCGGTATTGATGTTCCTTCTGGCCATCATCTTCCTGCAATTCAACATCGACTATATGTATGGGCTGATCCTGATCGGGCTGGCCCGCTGCATTGCCATGGTGATCGTGTGGAATGAGCTTGCCAAAGGCGATACAGAGTATTGCGCCGGCCTGGTGGCCTTTAATTCCATCTTCCAGGTTCTCCTCTTTTCCGTTTACGCCTATCTCTTTATCGCAGTATTTCCTGCCTGGTTCGGACTCCCGACCAACAGCGCGGTTGAAGCCATAACCATCAAACAAATCGCCGAAAGTGTATTCATCTACCTCGGCATCCCCTTTCTGGCCGGGTTTCTTACACGGTTCATTCTGATCCGCGTAAAAAACAAAGAATGGTATCACACGAAATTTGTTCCCAGGATCAGCCCGCTGACACTGATCGCACTTCTTTTTACGATCCTGGTGATGTTTTCGCTGAAGGGAGAGTATATCGTGAAGATCCCGCTGGATGTGATCCGGATCGCCATTCCGCTGACGATCTATTTTATCATCATGTTCCTGCTCTCCTTTTTTATGAGTAAAAGGGCAGGTGCTACCTATGAACAGTCGGCCACCCTTTCGTTCACCGCTGCGAGTAACAATTTTGAACTGGCCATCGCTGTTGCCATTGCCGTTTTCGGAATTAACTCCGGAGAAGCCTTTGCCGCCGTGATCGGTCCACTGGTTGAAGTACCGGTTCTTATCGGGCTGGTGAATGTGGCACTATGGATCAAGCGGAAATATTTTGACCCAGCTCCTGCAATATGATTGATCGGGGTTATCCGGGATTTTTTATGGTTGAACGATCAGGATTTTCCTGATAGCCACCTGGTCTTTGGTTGAAACCCGGATAAAATAAAAACCCCTGGCCAATCCTGCAACATCCATGGTGACCCTGTTTTGATTGACCGGCTCTTCCTTCACCAGTAATGTCTTTCCCTGGATAGAGATCAATTCGACGGTCGCATTTGTCACCTGCCCCGGAGAAAAAGTAACCGAGACCTGGCTGAAAGCAGGATTGGGATAGATGTTAAACTGGAACGGCTCGTTAACGGTCTTTTCGCTGATCCCTGCAAACAGACCCCCGTTTGGCAGTGTATTGGTGGCAAATGATTTGTTGATTTCATCTGAAACCAGCCGCAATTTTCCAATGGAGCCCTGATTAGATTTTCCGCCATAATCCCTTGCCCAGGCAAAGGCGATATCCAGTTCCTGGGAATCCCCCGGTTTAAATGTAAATGGACCTGTTGAACCAATGCCCCGTCTGTCCTGCGGATTATTCATGGCGGTAGAGTCGGTCCAGAACACTGGTCCATTCGGAGGCACACAGCCCACACCCCAATTCAATGTATCCGACATCCCGGGAAACATAAAATTGCATTCCGGGCCATAGCCTCCGGCAAGGGCATGACCGTTACCTCCGTAAATCATGTGGGAACCATCCTTCCAGATTCCCTGGAGGGTATGATAATAATCCGGAGCATAAACCGGATCGGTCATATAATTGGGAACCCCTGCATTGGAATTGTTGATATAAACAAACCTGCTCATGCCATACCGTTCATTATCCACGATATTATCTCCAAAATGAATTCCATTCACACTGACATCGCACAACTGGTGGCCTTCATTATCATACCGGGGATTATCAATGCCATCGGCATCCATCAACGGACCTGCAAGCAAAATAACCGATTGAACAGGAGGATTAGCTCCGTAAGCATAGGATTGACCAGTCCCATCAACAGGCATCCCGTTATACCCGAAATACATGTTACGTTCCACATCGCACCCAATGTAATCATCATTTGGGTATCCAAGATCAATATCCGTGAAAACCCCAAGGAATACATTATTATACGTTTTCGGGGAACGGTTGAAAAGTTTATAGGATAAAAAGACGGTATTTTTAAATGCTGAGTCATTGGGGAGGTCCCAGGCATAAGCCATGCCATGTATCTCGACCCGGAGTTTTTCACCCGTCGATTCCTGATGCACGTCACGGTCATCATTGAAGATGAAAAAGAGGCACTGATCTCCCCGGATTTCAGGATAATCACCATCGTATGGCTCATATATGCCGTTTCCGTTGCGGTCGGAGAATGGGGCCAGTTTCTCAGCCTGACCCAGGGAAACATTCCCGTTTCCGGGCCATGTCAGAATATCATGGATCGGCACATAGTCCTTTTCCCAGTAATGTGCACGATGAAAATCAATTTCACTTTTCTTCAGGTTCCAGATGTAATTCCAAACGGTGTCCTGGTAAATGGAATAACTCTCCGGATCCATCACCGGACCGGCATAGAAATCAGGATGCATCCCGGCCTGACCATTGCCCGGACCCTGCCTGTAGCGTTCTCCGGCAAAGTGAAGCGAATCCAGTCCATCAAGTCCTCCGATCCACAAACTGTTAGAAAAGATGGAGGTTTTGCCGCTTCCCTTGGGTACTTCAAAATCCGCATTTTCATAGAAAAAATGGTTCCCGGATGCATTAAACCTGGCCCTGACATTGTTGATGTCGAGATAACTGAAACTTTTATCATGAATCCTGAAAAGGATCCTGGCGTTACTGGTATCCATTGACATGGTCATTAACAAATATGTCCCCAGAACATCTCCGTCAAACCCCCGGTGAGGATCATTAAAAGTAAACACCCAGGCGGATCCGTGAATTATCTGACATTGCACCTTCCCTGCGCCTCCAACTATAACTCTCCGTAAAGTGTCATTTGCCGGAATGGTATCGTTGGCTAGGATATTGTAAACCACCGGAACCCCCGGATACAAATCGATCGTATCATTCATGGCTTTCAGATGGCCGGTTTGTGAAAAAGATTGCAGACCCAGGAATATCAGCAATGATATTCCAAAGAAATTTGAAATTATTAACCTGGTATTTTTCATGATACGCCCCCCTTGAATGATTAAAAACAGGACCCTAAAATAAAATGGAAGGATAAATTTACATCAAAATACCTGAATGTCAAGTAAAAAGCAAGAAAAATGTGTTAAAATTCTTTTTTAGAATAATGTCCCTGCATTTTAGGAAACAGGTATCCCTGCTCAGTACAATTTTTATATATTTGTTGAAACCAACCCCGGGACTTCCGGAATTGGTTTCAACTGCTAATTTTCCCCATATGAATTAAGCAATGTATGGATTAATAATTAAAACCATCGAGTCATGACAAAATCATTAAAAGGTACACAAACTGAAAAAAATTTGTTGAAATCTTTTGCAGGTGAATCACAGGCCCGCAACCGTTATGAATTTTTTGCCAGTGTGGCTAAAAAAGAGGGCTTTGAACAAATTGCTGCGATCTTCATGGAGACTTCAAACCAGGAGAAGGAACATGCCAAGCGGTTTTTTAAATTCCTCGAAGGAGGGATGACTGAAATCACCGCCACCTATCCTGCCGGTATTATCGGAACAACCAGGGAAAATCTGAAGGCTGCTGCTGAAGGCGAACATGAAGAGTGGACTGAATTGTATCCGAAGTTTGCAGAGGTGGCCCAGCAGGAGGGCTTTACGGATGTTGCCACAGCCTTTAAAATGATATCGAAGGTGGAGGCTGAACATGAAAGACGTTACCTGAAACTTCTGCAAAACGTTTCAGAGGACAAGGTGTTCATGAAGGAGGGGAAAGTCTGGTGGAAATGCCTTAACTGCGGGTATGTTTACGAATCGGCTAAGGCCATGGAAAACTGTCCGGCCTGTCTGCACCCGAAAGCCTACATGCAGATGCGGGAAGATAATTACTGACCCGGACTGAATTATTCCTCCCCGGTCTTGCCAAAGTACAGCATGATACGGAGGTACAGACCGAATGATGGCTTGAAATCGGGATAACCTGTGAGGTTGACAGGGTAATAATGCGCGAAAAAGCCGGGTTCAATTCCAAACCTGTCGGTAAGCGGAATGCCGGCACCCAAGCCAAAATAACCTCCAAAGCCAAACGCATTCTGGTTGATATTGAACTCCTGGCTGTTGCTGTTGGGGATATAGCCCTGGCCGCTATAAATATTGACCAGGTTATACTCTGTTCCTTCAACAACCATAACCGATTTGAGCACCTGGGTATAGCACATGGTTGCCCCAGCCTGAATGAAGAGGTTAATTTTCGATTTCAACGGGAACGACAACTGGTATCCCAGGTCAATCATCACCCTCCCCTCTTTCCCGATTATCGGGACCATCCTGAGGTCGGGAAAAGAGAGGTAGGTGTTATAAGGGTCCACGTGAAGGGTCACCACATCGGCCGCCCTGAGTTGGGTGTAGTTTGCCTGCAAAAAAATACTGTTCCAACGGTTAAAATTTACCCTGACAAATAAGCCCCCGCTAAAGGCTACATTGTAATGCATATTTGTGGGATATCCATCCACAAGGACCGTGTCGGTCGCCCCCAGTGCCAGTTTGATATCTCTATACCAATAGGTGTTCGACATGACATAATTCACATTGTTGACATTTCCCGGAGTCCCGTTATAAAAATCTGCGGAATATTTATTGGGGAAATAGGCGCCGAAATTGAGCCCGAATTCCACGCGGTGAACCACTGTATCCTTTTCCTCATCATCCGAACCTTTCCAGTCACGTTTTTGGGATGTATTTTGCCCCTTGCGTTTAGAATTTGATGTATCCTCCTGCCCAACCGAAGGAAGTGACAAGATAATGAATGTTGTAAAAAGGATCAGAAAAGTTCGCAAAGGCTTGATAAATTAAGGGTTGAACAGTTTTGTTGCAAAAGTAGCAACATTCCTGAAAAAAAAATTGGCAGTGAAACCATTTTGATGGTAATTTTGCATTTTATTCATTTTAAATACATACAGTCAGAATCAATGAAAGGGAAGATCACTTTTTGGTTGAACTTGACCATCATTTTACTATTCGTTTTTTCTTTACAATCCTGCTTTAAACAAAATATAGCACCCAGCGGATCAGAGTCCTCTCTTCTGAATATCCTGGCCAATGATGAACTGAGCGTTGATGCTGCAGATGACGAAATGTGGGATGATATGAATGGATTTTTAGATGCGGGGGGATTTAAATCTTCTGTGTCGGCCCCCTGCAATGTAACTGACAGTGTGAAAACGATCGGGGACACTATATTCCACAAACTTCGATACAATGGCGTAAACTGCATAGGAACCCGCTTTCGCTCAGGGGAGGTGACCTTTAAGCATGTCAAAACCCAAAAATGGAGCGAACAGGGAGCGAAAGTATTCGTGACCATGAAAAATTTTAAACTGACCCGGATGGCAGCGGGCAAATCGATCACCCTTAACGGGCATAAAACCTATGAGAATATCAGTGGCGGAAGGCTCAGTGACATCAACATTTCGGGGAACATGCTTGTTCAAAGAGGAACCGGATCATATTCCGTTTCTTTCGACAGCGTTACAACCCAAACCTGGGAGATGGCCCGCCAGCGGATTTTCAGCGGAGCCGTGGGAAACCGTTTGGTGGTTTCCACCGGGTTCGGTACCCTCACCGGATATAACTATTTGGTCTATTGGGGTGCAAATCGTGAGGGAACACCATTTTTCAGCCAGATCATCAGTGATATTACCTACCGTGAAAACTGCAGCAATCTGGCCTGCGTTGGAAAAAAAATGCTGATGCTGGGCGGTGCAAAAAACAATGTCATCAATTACGGGTTCAATGAAAATGACAAACAAGTTACTGGGACAGAGTGTCCTTCCAAATTAAAACTTGAATGGCACTCGGTGACCCTTACAGGTGTCATTTATATAAAACTTTAGCTCTTTCCCATTTATTTTATTGAAAACTGAACCCTTTACAAATCGGTTGAATCTGCAGGGATTGTATCGACTTGTCTTAGCAGCAGCTTTGCCCGACCTTTCAATTCAACATCGGGGATGAGTTTTTCAGCATCTGCCGGAGTGATCCATCCTTTGTTCAGCATTTTTTCAGACACCAGCCGGTAGAATCCCTCATTCGACTCACGAAGGTGCCCGTTTTCATTGAACGAATATTTGAACCATTTTGGCCGGGGGATGATCGATGACATGAAGATGGCTTCTGCCAGGGTGAGTCTCGATGCCTCCTTATTGAAATAATAGTGCGATGCTTCATTGGCACCATAGATCATCGGTCCCCATTCGATGATATTGAGATATACCTCGAACATACGGTTCTTGCTGCACAATCCCTGGTTTTCAATGAGCCACACAACCAGGGCCTCTTCCAGCTTTCGGCCTATAGTCTTGTTACGGCTTAGAAAAACATTCTTGACCAGTTGCATGCTGATGGTGCTTCCTCCCCTGGCAAAACGCCCCTCTTTGATGTTGGTGATGATCGATTCCCGGAAAGCATCGGCCAGGAAACCGCGATGCTGGTAAAAGCCTCCGTCTTCGGAGGTCAGCACTGCGGCCTGAAGGTAGGGAGAGATGTGTTCAATTGTCCTGAATTCAGGATTTTCGGGACCCACCATGAAGGTTCGCACTGGGACATCCTGTTCATAAGCCGTATACAGAAAGGAGTTGTTGATTTTAGTCAAATCAGCGGTGCCATATGACTGCACGCTGAATTGGTACCGGTCAAGGGAGGTCTCGAACTGCAGAGAATCTGGATTATCAAAATCAACGAAAAAATTGAGATACCACGACAGGTTGCCCTTCACACGAAGGCCATCCAGATTGGCAAAAAGGCCCTCGGGAAAAGAAGAAAACAGGTCCTGCGCAGGAAACTGCGGCTTATAAATGGTTAAGGTGATCTGTTTTGATGGTTTCGGGCGGTAACGGATATAGGGATGAAAATCAATCTTATTAAAGGTGACCCGTGATATACTGTCAAGTTCGGCATAATCCGGTCCGATATGCAAAAGGTAATCGATCGACACCTTCTCAAACATCACCGGACGGGTGGCTATCCTGCTGTGATCGACCCGCAACCCGGTAACAGATGCAAACCCGCTGATTTGGGTAAGATCGGGTCCCCCCTCCTGCTCTGTAAGACTGAAAGCAAGGGTATCAAAGTCAACCCGGGCATTCCATTTATAATCAATAAAGGGGATCGTCACTTTGGCCGTATCAGCCGAATAGATCCTGAATTCGGCCATCCTGTTGTGATTGTCCATCTTCCCTGCAATGGTCCAATAGGCATGCACACTGTCTTCCTTTACCTCGAGGGTCGATCTGAAATAATGATTTTCAAGATTTAACTTTTCAAGGTGAACACCCACATGATGATCATCTGTATTGATGGCCAGGCTGAAGTTCCGGATATCCAGTGAAAGCGGGATCTTGTCAAAGGCCAATGCCATCATCCGGTCCACTGCAGATGCGAAATCAACGGGCCCTGTCGTAGAATCTGCATTCTGTTTGCGCCGGTGAAGGAAAAAACCATAATTGGTCAGCGTATCATGGCTCTCCAACAGAAGGGAGGTATTGATCAGCCTGACATTGTGCAAAGCCAGGCGGCCGGCAAATAATTTCAGGATACTGATGGAGGCAAAGGCTGAATCGACCTTCAGAAGGGTGTCTCCGTGGTCGGGCTTCAGACTGATGCCCGTCACCAGGATGGAGGCCAACCCATGGATCCTTACGCCGGAAATTTTCAGTTTGGCCTGGTTGGCTGAATTAAATTTCCCGATTCGTTGGTGAAGATACCAGGCTGCCACCGGGGTGCGGAAAACGAAGGTCAGGAGAGTGAACACAACAACCCCCAGTACCAGGTACCTTATTACCTGGTCAAGCTTTCCGGAAGGATTCAAAAAAAATTTAAAAGAGGGCAGCAAAATATTTTCTGCAAAATTACAAAGAAAAACAGCGGCCTAAAAGATATTCCCGATTCCGATGTACAACCCGCTGGTTCCATCCTGCCTGCTCATGGCCACACCATAATCCACGGCAATGATGAAATTATCGTTGATGGCAATCCTCAATCCCAGTCCCGTCGACAGATGCAGATGATCGGCCGATTCTTTGAAGTAAAAGGATTGCTGATCTTCAGGGATGGTGTTTTTATAGATTTTATGTTCCTGGACAACCATTCCTCCATCCAGAAACGCCGTGAGACCAAGATACAGGTTCTGTTTAAACAGGACCGTTTTGAGGAATTTCCAGCGAAGTTCCACATTGCCAAAGGCCACACCGTCCCCAACAATCCTGTTTCGCAAAACCCCGCGAATGGTCCTGGCACCTCCGAGACCATCGGGTTTGGTGGTCAGTGAATATGAACTGTACATGTAGGGCAGGATATAAAAAGGTGTTGTTCCCCCGATGGTGCCCTGGTAACTTAACTGGTATGCGGCGACCAGTTTTTTCTTCACCAGGGGAATATACTGGCGCTGTGTAATGGCCAGTTTTATAAATGCGTAAGGATTGTTGCCCAGAAAAGTCGGGGCGCTCAGCAGCATAATCTCAGACCAAAATCCTTTGTCCGGAGCTGCTTCATTGTCACGGGTATCGAAAACCAGCCCGGTTTTAAGGTAAATGGTTGTTCCCCCATCTTTTTCTTCGGGGCGGATAAGTCCGTATCCAACATATTTATCATACAGCAAGGCGGTATCCGGTAATTTATTTTCCTCCTTTTTACCTTTGTTAATGCGTGCAATATCCACCGTCCCGGTGTTAATATCAATGATGTTGACCCCGGCCAGCCACCTCAGTTTCTGCCCGACAATCGGACCCTGAAAATCGGCCATGATCCTCAGCATCTTTCGTTCCTGCTTGTAAAAAACCCGGGAGAGATAATCTTCTGATCCTGTCTGGGTGAGTGAAGAAATATAATTTGCCTCAGCCCCATTGAAGCCATAGAAATCAAGGGCCCGCTCAGTGAGGTAATCCAGATCTGCGGTTACCCTGATTTTCCCGGGGATCAGGTATTTCGAATCATAAAACAGCTGGTAAACAGCACTCCCCTTGGTAAACCAGGAGCACTCGGCGTAAATGGTATGTTTATATTCGGGGTAGGTACTGCCATCACCATAATAAAAAACCTGGCCAAGAACGCCCAACTGCAGCCCCTGGTCAGCGTCATAGGCAACCACAGGTAATCCGGCCCAGGTCCATCCCTTTTTCTTTTTCTCCTTTACGGGAAGCATCGCCGAATCTGCCTGGGAGAACAAATCCAGGTGGACAAAAAGAATCAGCAGAGCCATGAGGAATATTACTTTTCGCATGGTTAATTCGGTTGTTTTTTCCTGAATACCTGAAAAAGGATCAGAAAACTGGTGGATATAACTATGGAAAGGATGGCCAGATCGGCCTTGTTCTTGAAAAATTCAAAAGGATCGGGTTGAAACGAGGCTACCCCCATCAAAATAAAAATATAGGCCGAACCGCTGATAAAGCTGGCCATGGCAGCCCGGCTTGTAATTTTCCAGTGAAAAGAGGCCACAGCCGCCGGAATGATGGTGAATCCCACCCCGGTGATAAAGATGATCACAGCCACCAGGTCACGGAGGAACCAGGCACCCAGGAAACTGAGGCCTGTGAAACCAACGATCCCCAGCCGGGTGATCTGCATACGACGTTTGCTGTCCGATTTTTTTCCTGAAAGTTTGTCTACCCAGTCGACGGCCACCGACGAGGCCAGGACAAAAATCTGTGTATCAGCCGAACTCATGATCGCTGCAAAGATCAGGATCAGGGCGGCACCCAGGAATTTATCCGGCATCAGCAGGGTAAGTCCTTCGGCGAAGGCATCTTTGGCTTCGATACCATGAAGATGTACATGGGCCGACAGCCCGACCATGGTAATGGCAATCCCTGTAAGTACAGTAAATATGGCCGACCCGATTAGTCCCGATTTTACCACACGATCCGACTTGGCTCCATACACACGCTGCCAGTATTCGGCCGATTGAAAAATGATCAGTATCCCAAAGGCCGTAAAGGCGATGGTCATCCCTGGATCCATGCGTGTGAAATCGACCAGTTCAATGGCAAATGAACGTTTATCCCCCATCATCACAATGCCCAGCAGGATCATCATCACAAAGATCACCATGTATTGAAATATATCGGTACGGATAACACTCCTGAAGCCACCAGCCAGCAGGTAGCTGGCGATGATACTGCTTGAAATAAGCAACCCTGTTTCGTACGACCATCCGCTGATGTTCGCTAAGATGCTGCTCCCTGCTATGAACTGGTTAAGCAACATCCCTGAATAAACAAGCATCAGGATAACGGCTGAGGTAAGTCCGACCGTTTTTCCCAATTTGAAATTGAACCAGTCGCTCAGGGTATAAAATTCCCTTTCTCCGCTGAATTTACGTAGTTTCAGCGCATACGGAATAAAGACGATAAATCCGATGGCGGTACCCACAAAGACGGCAATTGCTGAGATGCCGAACCGGTATACATAGGCAGTATAGGCAACGAGGGCGGCACCTCCGATGTAACTCGCAACCACCGAAGTGACGAATCCGATGATGCCGATTTTCCGGCCCGCAATCATAAAATCGGAATGGGTCTTCCGGCGTGAGGCATATAAACCGATCCCCAGACAGGTAAGGGCATACATAACCAACAATATGATGTCGAAGGGGCAGAGCTTGCTGCCGGGCAAATCCTGGAAAAGGAAATCCATTGAGAAAATTATTTTACAAATATACTTTAGCTTTCTCCATATTGTTTCTGTCTCCCCCGGTAAATCAGATATAATAACGCCGCTACAGAAAGTCCGCTCAGGAAGATCATGTAAAATTGGTCACTTGTCCCGAAATTTTCATAGTCACCGCCAACAATCCCTTTTTGTCCCAGGTAGGTCACAATGACAACCAACCCGTTCTGAATAAAATGAGCAAAAATCGGGATCCAGAGCGATCCTGTCCAGTAAAACATGTACCCGAACATGATTCCAAGCACCATCCTGGGGAAGAAACCATAAAATTGCATGTGCATGGCTGAAAACAACAGAGCCGAAACCAAGATTGCCAGATGAATATTCCCCAGCCAGTCTTTCAGCAGCCGCTGAAGCAATCCCCTGAACATGAACTCCTCCCCGATGGCAGGAAGTACTGCGATCATCAGCATATTAAACAGGAAACCACCCAAAGTGGGCATCCGCATGAAGGCTTCAGTGAGTTTATTCGCCTCCTCCTCCGTGCTCTTCATCCATTCCTCCAATCCGTGAAGGAACTCCGGAAGTTTCATCATGTCATTGACTGAGACCATCCAGTTGATGAACGGCAGGGAGCAAAACATCAGAAGGAGTGTGAACAGGTATAGAGGCCAGCGGGAGGAATTGTTGATCCTGAGATATCCGGTGCTGCTGCGCTCAAAGAAATAGCCGGCCAGCATCGAGGGAAGGATGAAGAGTCCGAATGACTGAATTACCTGGAAATATTGAAGTAGTTTAAGGGAGGTCGGGTTATCATAGTTCGACAGGGATGATAGGATTTCTTTCAAACCAACACCGAAAAATGGCTTCGCCAGGATTATACCGATAAAAAAAAACAGTGAAAAACAGGATATGACAAGAAGGATCGAAAACAGGATCCGGGTGAAGGGAGTCAGGCTGTCAAGGATCGGCTGTTTCTGGATGTCCACGTAATTGTGCTATTTTTGTGGCTAAATTAGCATAATTTGGTAAAGATCGGAAATATCGGACTGGGAGACTTCCCGCTATTTCTGGCACCCATGGAAGATGTGACCGATTCGCCATTTCGTGTCATCTGCAAACATTACGGCGCAGATGTACTGGTCACCGAATTCATCGCAGCCGAAGGGCTGATCAGGGATGCCGTGAAAAGCAATAACAAGATGCGGTTTGAACCGGCTGAACGTCCCATCGGAATCCAGATTTTCGGTGAAAATGTTGAATCCATGATGAAAGCCGCTGAAGTCGCGGAGGCAGCCGGACCAGATTTCATCGACCTTAACTTCGGATGCCCCGTACGAAAAATCGTGATGAAAGGCGGAGGGGCTGCACTTTTGCAGGATATCCCGAAGATGGTGCGAATGACCGAAGCCGTTGTTAAGTCAACCCGATTGCCAGTGACAGTGAAAACCCGACTGGGATGGGATGAATCACACAAGGAGATCGTGGAGATCGCCGAGCGTTTGCAGGATGTCGGCATAGCCGGCATAGCCATCCACGGGCGGACCAGGGCTCAGCTTTATGGTGGTGAAGCCGACTGGACGCTCATCGGCGAAGTGAAAAACAACCCGGTGATGCATATTCCCGTTTTCGGCAATGGCGATATCGATTCGGGGCAGAAAGCGGAGGAGATGAAAAACAGGTATGGCGTAGATGGGATCCTGATCGGCCGTGCCGCAACCGGAAATCCGTGGATATTCCGTGAGATCAAGTCGTGGTTAAAAGATCATTCCATACCTCCGGCACCATCCATCGCCGAAAGAGTTTCGATTGTCCGTCAGCACCTCGAAGCGTCAATTCCTTACAAAGGAGATCGCGCCACCCTGTTCGAAATACGGAAACTCTACAGCGGCTATTTCCGGGGCATTCCCAACTTCAAAACCTGGCGGATGAAGATGGTAACAGCCGGATCAACAGAAGATGTGTTCAGAATTCTTTCAGAGATTGAAATTATACGGGAAACCCTGACCCCCAATGGCTAATCCCTCATGGCTGTCTTATTTCGGCTGTTCAGGTTCATCCTCCGCTTCATCACTCCTGGCATTTTTAATGCGGTCGAGCATTTCCTGTGGCAATTTATCGGAGTAGGCCGAGTCAGGAATATTCTCTGAATCTTTTCCCCTGCCATATTTTATCTTGAGGTTGTCCATAGGTCCGGTAACTTTCATGGGAATGCCGATAATTCCCAACGGCCCAAGACCAAGCCTGATCCTCAGATTCAGTTTACTGTCGAAGGTGGTGGTTCCTGAAATTCTCACCCGGATGCCCTTCACTTTGAATTTGAACTGTTCCAGTGTAACCGTGTTGTTTTTAATCGTGGATTTGATATCGACCTTCGACAGATCTGGATTGCTCAATCCCTCTTTCTGCGTGCCTTTGCTGATATCATTAAACAGTTTAAGTCCATAAATCTTTACCTTATTGATGGAAAAAATTCCTCCTCCTTCAAGGGATGGGAGCACCGGGAACATACGGGCATCAAGCATGCCCTTCACACTGTAATCAAGCGACACAACGCCTTCCGCCTTTCCTGCCGACGGGGCCATTTCACGGATCATGGCGACCTCATTGTAAGCCCGTTTGATATCAAAATCAACGGCCTTAATATGAAAATCAAAGAAACCCTTCACCGGGGTTACACTTCCGTAAGTAGCATCCATGGCCACCCTGCAACCGATTATATTAAATCCGGCTTCCTTTAATACCAGGATTCCCTCCTCCAGGTCGATCTCTCCCTTGAGATCATTGATCTCAAGTCCCTGGAGGGTTGTTTTCTTCACCTCAGCCTTGAAGTTTATATCCAGATCCCTGGGAATAATAACCACCCCGGTTTCGACAGTGGCTATTGCCTGTGCCGAGCTTTGTACCGGCGCCAATGCCATGAATTCGTCGACCGTTATCAGGTCGGAATTCAACTGAAAATTTCCCTTCAGGGTTCCTCCCTGCGAAAGAACATAGCTGATGGTGTTCTGCATGAAACCCTTTAGCCTGAAATCCGAGGCACCATAATTTGCCAGGAAATTGTCAAACCATATCTTGTCCTGGTCAAACCTGAAATCACCTGTTTTTATAATAAAAGGCCTTGGATAATCTTCAGAGGTCAATGCAATATTCCGGAGTTTCAGCAACCCTGAGTTGCGAAGTTTTTCATATCGCCCAGCATTGGCATCGCTTTGCTTTCCCCTGAGTGAGAGATCCGTTTCGATATGCCCATCCAGTTCCAGTCCTTTTCTTGAGAACACCTTGTAAATCCTTCCCAGGTCGATTACCCCGTGCGACTGTACATCGTAGCGCAAGTCATCAAAATCCTCCAGGGTGGCCTGAATGGTAAATGTCTTTCCTTCAAACTGAAAGGTCAGGGGCCGGATTTTTACCGCCAGATCCTTCATGGTGCCGGCAGGATTGGTCGCCTGTGCAGCAATCTCAATTTTTTCAACCGGATGGGGATAATATTTAGTAAGTACCGACCCTTTTTTCAGGTTGATCTGTGCCGAAGTAATCGGGAACTTCTTCTTTTCCGGGAGATAATTACCCTTCACATTCACATCAAAATCCAACATTCCTGAAAAATCGATGCTGTCCATCGGGAATACCTGTTTAAGCTCAGCCAGGTTGCAACCTGCACTCAGATGGGCATCAACAGCCATATCCCTGATACTGGTCAGCCTGAAATATCCCAAAACCTGGTTTTTCAAAAAATCGGCCTGCAGGTTTTCGAGCCGGACCACAATATTATTATAGTTGTTGTCGGGGCAGGACGCATCCAGGGAAAAGTTGATTTTGCTTAGCGCCTGGGGCAGATTCCTGTATTTCAAATAACCACCGGTGAGTTTGGTCATCAGGTTGAATTTCGGGATGCTCAAAACAACCGTGTCTGTTTCATTCCGGATCCCTTTTTTGACAGGCCCGGTGATATAATACCCCTCAGCATTCAGATTGAGATCGTACATACCACGGACATCTGCCATTTTAACGTCGAGGGCCTTCGTCCATTTTGCCAGGTCAATACTGGCATTGACCTTGGCGAAAATCCATGGATTTTTTGATTGCCTGACCTTAAACCGTGCACTGAGAAATTCCCTCTCCATGATCGAAAGAAAATTGAGGCTGACCTGATACCCCTCTTTTTCAAAATTAAAATTTCCATTGAACTTCAATGGAATGTCCTTGACCTTCAGATCGTTCTTTTCAAAATTAATGGACAGGTTCCGGATATTAACCTTTGTGGATAGTTTGGCAGTCACCGGCTTTGAATCCAGGTATTTTATGTGATTAAAGACCAGGTCGAGTGAATCGATCCTTACATTAGATGTGAGATTGAGAAAATCGCTGCTGATTTTGCTGGTGCCGGCATAGTTGAGCCCATGGGCAACAACACGGACCGGAATGGCAGGATCTCCATAAATGACCTGGCAATTTTTAAAAATGATGTGTTCGATGTTCAGTTCTGCTCCCGATGATGTGGTCGTATCCGTTGCAACTTTCGCCGTATCTCCTGAATTATAAACATCGAAATTGGCGGCTCCCTTTTCATTGTATAGAATATTGATCCTGGCCTGATCCAGATAAACCCTGGTGATAATAATGGTTTTTCCAAACAGGCTTTTCACATTCACACCGAAGGCGATCTCGCGGGCGCCGATCAGCGTATCCTTGTCAAAAGGGGAGGATGATTTCAGAGAAAAACCGGTGAGGGTAAGGGTGAGATTAGGAAAATGGCTGAAGAAGGAGAGATCCATTTTGGTGAAATTCAACTCGCTCTTCAGCTTCCTGTTGGCCAGATTTTTTACCTCCCGCTCGATCCGGTCCTGGAAGAGAAATGGGGTAAGAATGAGAATGAGCAAAAAGGCAAGCAGAATGCTCCCGGTAATTTTCAAGGCTTTTTTCATTATTCGCCAAAATTCTATCAACAATTGAAATTAGTCCTTCTCAAACCCGTACTTCCAAACCAACGCAGCGAGAACCGCTCCCAGGATGGGGGCCACAAAGAACAGCCAGAGATGTGTCAATGCCTTCCCGCCGGCGAATAAGGCCGGACCAAGGCTTCGTGCCGGATTTACAGAAGTCCCTGTCACCGGAATCGTGACAAGATGGATCAGCATCAGTGTGACCCCAATGGCGAGTCCGGCCATCGCCCCATTACCAAATTTAGAGGTGGTTGCAAGGATCACGAACAGGAAGAGGAAGGTCATTACAGTCTCAATAATGAAGGCACTCTGCATACCGTATCCCATGAGATATCCTTCTCCCCAGCCATTTGCACCAAGGGCGTATTCTCCCATTAAAAAATCAGGTTTTCCAATTTGAATCACATATAAAACCCCGGCTCCCAATATTGCCCCGATACACTGGGCGATGATATACCCAATGGCATCTTTGACCTCCATCTTGCCAGCTACAAGAACACCAATGGTCACAGCAGGATTAACATGACAACCTGAAATTCCTCCAATGGCATAAGCCATTGCAACTACTGTAAAGCCAAAAGCGATTGCAATACCAAGCAATCCAATACCGCTTGGACCAACCCCCGAGATTCCTGCGATCACTGCAGATCCGCAGCCAAATAAAACGAGACTGAATGTCCCAATACACTCTGCCAGATACTTTTTCATACTGATTGAATTAAGATTTATACTGCCGTTCAACCAGTTCAGATAGTTTGATGAAGGCATTTGAACTGGTATCCCAGAAATTTTTCTTGAGCATGAGGTCGAGGTAATCTGCTGCCTGATCAAGGTTTTTAAATCCGCTCAGCGTTTCAATGGTCTCATTGTATTCGCGCAGGTTTCCATCAAACAGTTCATTGATAAACATGAACTTATCATTGATGCTGATGGCACTCTTCAGGTTCTGAAACCGTTCGGAGGGAATCTTTGGACTGAAGGTCTTTTCCCTGGCGTCTTGTAACTTGACATTGAAGGAGGGTTCTTCTGCAGCAAAGAGGTCCATTTCACGGGATCGGGTCTGTTTCTTTGAAACGGATGCTGTTTCAGTGTTCACAGGGGCCGGACCGGGAGGTTTAAACTGCGCTGGCTGCTCAAGTTTCACCTCCACTGCAGGGGGCGTATGCCTGATGGTCGGTGCATACTCAGGAGTGGGGGCTTTTTGGAACACTGCAGTTTGGGCAGGTTCATTCTGGGGAACCTTTGTGATTATCCTGTTCCTGATGATTTTTTCATAGGCAAAATGCGGATCGTTCATCCGCTGCAACAGGATCATATCCTCATAGAATTTCCGCAGATTCTCCATGAGAATATCAAATTCGATCTGAGGAATTTTATCTCCATGTTGCTGAATGGTACCATATTGTTCATTGATTGCCTCGAGCAACCATTGCAGCTCGTTTTTAATAAGCTCCTTGTTCATGATTTTATTTTTTCCTGGTCGCCGGAAATTTTTACTTTTGTATCAATTCCAGCCATAAAAATACAAAATATTAACCTCCTTAAATGCAGATTGAAAAAAATATTCAGGTGAATCGCCTGGGATGGATTGAGGTGATTTGCGGTTCCATGTTTTCAGGGAAAACCGAGGAGTTGATCCGCAGGTTGAAGCGTGCAAAAATTGCCAGGCAGAAAGTTGAAATTTTTAAGCCTGAGATTGATAAAAGGTACGATGATGTCAATGTGGTTTCTCACGATGAAAATGCCATCCTGTCCACTCCGGTGCAGTCAGCTTCAGAGATCCTCCTGCTTACCAATGACGTGAATGTAGTTGGGATCGACGAGGCACAGTTTTTCGATGATGAACTTCCGGCAGTATGCAATACACTTGCCTGCAGCGGAATCCGGGTCATCATTGCCGGACTTGACATGGATTACCTCGGAAAACCCTTTGGTCCGATGCCCGCCCTGATCGCCATTGCAGATGATGTTTCCAAGGTACACGCCGTATGCATGAACTGCGGCGACCTGGCACAATTTACCCACCGCATGGTTAAAGATGACCATCTGGTGATGCTGGGGGAAATGGAATCATATGAGCCGCTCTGCCGGCGGTGTTACCTGGAAAAAACAAAAATTATTTGAATTTTTTTTTTGTATTTTTGCCCATCTAAAAAATCAATTCTATGAAAAAAATAGCATTGGCCTTACTGGCATTTGTTTTTATCTTCAATCTCTCATTAATGTCTCAACCTAAAACCGACAAGAAAGTGGTAAAATTTGTGATTCATACCGATTATGGTGACATGACAGGCTTCCTCTACAATGAGACCCCTCAGCACCGCGATAATTTTGTAAAACTTGCCAAATCCGGCTACTATGATGGTACCCTGTTCCATCGTGTAATCAGTGGTTTCATGATTCAGGGCGGTGATCCCGACTCGAAGAATGCCAAACCCGGTCAGCAATTGGGTTCGGGCGGACCAGGTTATACCGTACCTGCTGAATTCAACAAGACACTGATCCATAAAAAAGGTGCCCTTGCAGCAGCCCGGATGGGTGACCAGGGTAATCCCACCAAGGCCTCATCTGGTTCACAATTCTATATTGTCCAGGGCAAAAAGGTTCCTGCTTCCCAGCTTGGCGCTACCTATACCCCCGAACAGAAAACAGTGTATGAAACAATCGGTGGTGTTCCCTTCCTCGATACGCAGTATACCGTATATGGTGAAATCACTGCAGGACTTGATGTGATCGATAAGATCGCCGCTGTTCAGAAGGATGGATCTGATCGTCCGGTCAAGGATGTGAAAATGACAATCAAGATAGTGGAATAAAAGGTCACACGTGACGCGTGACACATAATTCAGTAGAAATAAATGAAAGAAAGAATCGATCAGATAATTGCTGAAATTGAATCCTTTAAAGCGGTCAGCCTCGATGAAGTTGAGCAGCTTCGTATCAAATACCTCAGTAAAAAGGGTCTGGTTTCAGTACTGTTTGATGATTTTAAAACCGTTCCTTCAGAAAAAAAGCGTGAAGTTGGCCAGCTGCTGAATGAGTTGAAAAACAAAGTTCAGCTGAAGCTGGATGAACTCAAATCGGGATTTGGAACCAGGGAAGAGACCCTGGTTTCATCCCCCGATCTGACTAGGCCTGTCGACAATATCGAACCAGGCACCCGTCATCCTTTGTCAATTGTCAGGAACCAGATCATTGAGATTTTTGGGAGGATCGGTTTTACGGTAGCCCAGGGACCTGAGATCGAAGATGACTGGCACAACTTTTCTGCCCTGAATTTCGCGGCCGATCACCCGGCCCGGGATATGCAGGATACCTTTTTTATCGAAGAGGCTGCGGGGATATTGCTTCGTACCCATACCTCATCGGTGCAGATCCGTACCATGGAGACCACCAAACCCCCGATCCGAATGATCTTTCCCGGGAGGGTTTTCAGGAATGAGGCCATTTCAGCCCGTGCCCATTGTATTTTTCACCAGGTCGAGGGCCTCTACCTCGACAAGCAGGTCTCTTTTGCCGATCTGAAGCAAACGCTGATGTATTTTGCCAAAGAGATGTTCGGGGAACAAACGAAAATCAGGCTGAGGCCATCCTATTTTCCCTTTACTGAACCTTCAGGTGAAATGGACGTGAGTTGCAACATTTGCGGCGGGGCAGGGTGTAACATATGCAAACATACAGGCTGGGTGGAGATCCTGGGTTGCGGCATGGTAGATCCCCAGGTACTTGAAAATTGCGGGATCGACAGTAAAATCTACAGCGGTTTCGCCTTCGGGATGGGTATTGAACGCACCACCATGCTGAAGTACCAGATAAAGGACCTGCGACTATTTTTTGAAAATGATGTTAGATTTCTGAGGCAATTTACCGGGGTATAGCCTAAAATTTATTTCTCCGGAGAAGTTTAACCACCAGCCAGAACCCGAAAATTCCTGCCAATCCGAATACGATACCGCCAATCCAGCGGATCTGTTCCCATTGTGAAATAATGGAGGCACCGATGATGAGAGCCGCCAGTACAATGGCAATGGCAACCCGGTTACTCGCACTTTCGATATGTTCAATAAGGGGTTCAATCCCCTTGACTTCGATCTGTGTTTTAAAACGTCCCTCTTTGATCTTATAAATGATATCATTGAGATCGGAAGGTAACTCCTTCAGCAAGGTGTAATAATCTTTAAGGGAATCGAAAATCTCCTTTGCAATATGCTTGGGATGATATTGCTTTGCGATAAGTTCCATTGCATATGGGCGCATTTCAAAGGCAAAATCGATCCCCGGATGAAGCAAAACAGCAACCCGTTCAATGGCCATCAGGGACTTTACCAGAAGATAAATGTCGCCGGGAATCCGTAATCCAAAATGAACCAGGATATCCACTGATTCATTCATGACCTTCCCAAAATCCATTTCGTCAATGGAGAGATATTTGTAATGAGCCAGCATATCGCCTATCTGGTACTCAAGATCCTTAAACCTCGAAAAATTTCGCTTCCCTGAGACAAGCAACAATGCCTCCGTCATGGTGTTTGCATCGCGGTCGATGTACCCGAGCACATATTTCCCTAGAAACTGCAGGTGTGAAGGTCTTAAAGTACCCATCATCCCGAAATCAATGAAGGAAATCACGTTGTCTTCCATCACAAAGATGTTGCCCGGATGGGGATCGGCATGAAAAAAACCATGCGTAAAAATCTGGTCAAACACCAGCCTGACAGATTTCCGGGCCAGGATAACCGGATCATTGCCCGATTTCAGAAGGGATTCAAGATCACTCACTTTGATCCCCCTGATGAATTCTTCAACGAGTATCTTTTTAGAAGTGTATTGCGAATAGATCTTGGGGACCTTAATATCCGGATCGTTTTCAAAGCAATGGCCGAACCTGATCACGCTGGCTGCTTCATGACGGAAATCCAGCTCCTTTTTTATGGTTTTACCAAACTCTCTAACCACGCCGGTCAGGTTGATGGCCTCCATGTCAGGATTGTTCTTTTGCATCCTGGCAGCAAAAAAATTCATCAGGTGAAGATCAAGTTCGATCTTTTTGTCGATCCCGGGCCGCTGAATTTTAACACACACCTCCTCCCCGTTTAGAAGCACGGCCCGGTAAGTTTGTGCCATGGAGGCTGAAGCAAGACGCGAAGAATCAAATTCCCTGAAAATTTCACCCACCGGCCTTCCAAGTTCCTTCTCAATCTCATTTATTGCCAGCTCATCGGGCATGGGTTGGGCTTCATCCTGAAGTTTTTTCAACTCCTCCCGCAATTCCATTGGGACAATATCGGGACGATCCGCAATTATTTGTCCGAATTTGATAAAGGTAGGACCCAACTCTTCAATGGCCATCCTGATCCGTTCCCACTGGTTGTAACGTTCAATCCTGGCCAGGCGCTTTTTGGAAATAAGCAACTTCCCCAGTCCTGAATTGGTTACCCATTCACTCAGGCCGTACTTTACTACAATGCCTATAATTTCACGCGCCCGTCCAATTTCATGAACAGCCAGTCCAATCCTTGTTATCTTCACTGGATAGAGTTATAAGGTGAAAATCGGATTTACTTTTTACTTCGCTTTAGGCGGTTTTGGCTTTGCGCTCTTGACCACTTTAGGCGCAGGTTTTGCCTTGATGGGGGCTTTTTTGCCAGACTCAAGCTTTTTGATCCGTTCTTCCAGTTTTTTCAGATCATCCTGAGCGGGAACATTCATTTTTTTCAAAGTATTTTTAATCAATACCTGAAGATCCGCCTCCATTGTTTTTTTGGTCTCTTCCGATTTTTTCAATAAATGCTCGTATAACTTTTTGGCCTCCTCCTTGGTCAATTTGTTCTCTTTGGCTAAATCTTTTGCAGCCTGGGCAAGTTTTTCAGCGTTCATAAACGCAAAGTCGAGACCCTTGTCAATTGATTTTTTTAATTCTTCGAACATGGCTATTCCTCCTTTATTTAACTGGTGAATATTGAACTTTTGCCTCCCTTTGAATATTCATTAAATGAATTTCAAGGTCGGTCAGTACTATTTCATAATTTTTAATGGTTTCAAAACGTATCTCAAATGCTGTGAGAACGTTCTGAATACCACGGATATTTTCAAGCAGTTTATCTTTTTGAATTTTTTTAAACGGGCCCTCCACCAGCAGGATAAAATCGGTTTGCTTCAGCCCGGGAATGAGAATGGTATCCTGTCCGCGATTTCCCAGTAGAGAATAGGTATTGAAACGATCTTCGTCTCGACAGAAATAAAAGGAGTAACCAATGAAGTCCTCCATTTTGACGAATTCCAGTTCAAGCTTTTTATTTATCAGGAAAGAGAGCCTGTAATCCTTTAAATGGCATGAGATTCCGAAGAGTGTGAAGAGCGCGGGTTCTGACCTTGTCTCGATCAATATTTTTTTGGCCATCGCAGAACTTTGTGTTTAGTAACACAAAGTTAACCTTTCTGCAATCAAAGGTCAATGGTTTCCCCATTTATTTTTTGCCATGATTTTTCAGCGGCATTCTGTTCAGCCCCTTTGATTGAAAAATCCTGCCCCCGTGCAATGGCCTCCCCGTCTACTATCAGCTCAACGACGTACTGCTTTTTATAACCAGAGCCAATCTCCTCGACCACATTAAACTGGGCTTGTTTCTTTTCCCGCTGGGCCCATTCGATGATTTTACTTTTAAAATTCACCTCCTGGTTTACCAGGACATCGATGTCAAAATAATTTTTGATTATTCGTTCCAGGATTATTTTCCTGGTAAAATCGTAACCCTTATCAAGGTACATGGCTCCAATGAGGGCTTCGAAGGCATCACCCTTGTACGATCTGAAGGTTCCCGACGAGGAGCCATCAAGCTGAATAAGCTGGTCAATCCCCATTTTTTGAGATAGTTTATTCAGCATGACCCTGCTTACTATTTTTGATCGCATTTCCGTCAGGAAACCTTCATCCCTGGTAGGGAAGGTCTTGAAAAGAAAATCGGCCGCAACGGCATCAAGGATGGCATCGCCCAGGAATTCAAGGCGTTCATTGTTTATCCTGATTCCGTTCTGCGTTTCCTGGGTGGCCGACTTATGCAGGAAAGCAAGATGGTATAAAAAGATATTCCCGGGTTTATACCCGAGAATACCTTTAATAGCCTGTTTAAGTTGCTTATCGGACGAAAAATCAGCACCAGCCTTTTTATACGGTCTGAAACTCAAGGCACATTATCCCTTATACTTCGTGAAGACAACAGTGGCATTATGTCCACCAAAACCAAAGGTGTTGCTCAATGCATAATTCACCACCCGCTTCTGGGCTTTGTTGAAGGTAAAATTCAACGGGGCAATGTCGGGATCATCGGTGAAATGGTTAATGGTAGGCGGAATAATATCATTTACAACCGCCAGCAGTGTTGCGATTGATTCAACAGCTCCGGCAGCGCCAAGAAGGTGCCCGGTCATGGATTTTGTTGAATTGATATTTAACTTGTAGGCATGCTCTCCAAACAACCCCACGATGGCTTTGGGTTCCGCAATATCTCCTGCGGGAGTTGAAGTTCCGTGGGTGTTCACGTGATCAATGTCCTCTTTTACAATTCCGGCATCTGCAATCGCGGTTCGCATCGATAAAATGGCACCAAGTCCTTCAGGATGAGGAGCTGTCATGTGATACGCATCCGCTGATAATCCACCTCCAATCATTTCACCGTATATTTTGGCTCCGCGGGCGATCGCATGATGAAGTTCTTCAAAAACCAGGGCTCCGGCTCCTTCACCCATCACGAATCCATCGCGGTCTTTATCAAACGGGCGTGAAGCTGTTGTGGGATCATCGTTCCTGGTCGACAGGGCATGCATGGCATTGAACCCGCCCAATCCTACAGCTGTAATGGCTGCCTCCGATCCGCCAGCGATAAAAACATCGGCTTTACCAAGCCGGATGTAATTAAAGGCATCAACAAGTGCGTTTGCCGATGAGGCACAAGCTGAGACTGTGGCAAAATTTGGTCCATGAAAACCGTACTTCATCGAGATATGACCTGCCGTGATATCTGATATCATCTTCGGGATGAAAAAGGGATTGAACCGTGGAGTTCCATCCCCCAGCGCAAATGCTATCACTTCAGCAGAGAAGGTTTCAAGACCTCCGATTCCTGAAGCCCAGATAACACCAACACGGTCAACGTCAAGCTTGGCCATGTCAAAGTTCGCATCCCTGAATGCTTCATCGGCACATACAATCCCGAAATGAGAACAACGGTCATACTTCCTGACCTCTTTACGGTCAAAGTAATTTTCAGTATTGAAATTCTTCACCTCGCAGGCAACCTGCGTCTTGAATTTTGAAGCATCGAACCGGGTAATAGGTCCTGCGCCACTTACGCCGTTAAGCAAGGCATTCCAAAATTCCGGGACAGTATTCCCGACCGGTGTAAGCGCTCCAAGACCAGTTATAACAACTCGCCTTAATTCCACGTTTTACAGTTTTAGGTTCATTGGTTAATGGATAACCCCGCTGGGTGCGGGGTTAAATTTCATCATAATTAATTTGGGAAGAACATCCAAAACAGGCTTCACCAACATGGTGACAACCCTATTTGGTATTATTCTCGATGTAAGCAATGGCTTCTCCAACGGTACTGATTTTTTCAGCCTGATCGTCGGGGATAGCAATGTCAAATTCTTTTTCAAACTCCATGATAAGTTCAACCGTATCAAGGGAGTCAGCGCCTAGATCATTGGTGAAGCTAGCTTCAACTGTAACTTCACTTTCGTCTACACCAAGCTTATCAACGATGATAGCTTTTACTTTTGCTGCAATATCAGACATGATTATTTGTTTTTTGGTTTAACGAGTGCAAAGAAAAGAATATTCTTTCATCCAACCTAAACAATTTAAGAATTTTTAACAATTGGGAAAATTATATCCCTGATATTGTGACATATAGAAATATTGTTAGGGCAACCGTGCAACCCATTCCTGTCTTTTTTCCCTTTTTATTCAACGATTTAACGCATTTATCCGTTAGGGCTGAACGGATATCCTGCTGCTTTTGTACTTTTGTGCCGCCCAACTGAATCCTACATGCCTCGACTTGCCATTTTTGCTTCCGGGAATGGTTCCAACGCCCAACGGATCATCGAATATTTTACCGGTCATCCTGCCATCACCATTAACCTTGTCCTAAGCAATAAGCCCGATGCTTTTGTTCTTCAGCGCGCTGAAAAACTCGGGGTGGAGACCATGGTCTTTGACCGCACCTCCTTTTACAAAACCGGGGTAATACCGGAGAAGTTAACATCATACCATATAGATTTCATTATTCTTGCCGGGTTTCTCTGGCTCATTCCGGAAAATATCCTTTCGGTTTATACAGGCAGGATTATCAATATTCACCCGGCCCTTCTTCCAAAATACGGAGGCAAAGGGATGTATGGGCACAAGGTTCATGAAGCTGTGATCGCTGCTGGTGACACCGAATCGGGAATTACAATCCACCAGGTCGACGAACTGTATGACCAGGGCAGAATTATTTTCCAGACAAAATGCCTTGTGTCGGAAACGGACACCCCCGAGAGCCTGGCGCAAAAGATACATCAGCTCGAGTACCGTTATTTTCCTGAGGTGATCGAAAAAATTGTGACACGTGACACGTGACAAAAAAAAATGTGCTCACTTGCAGGAGCACACTTCTTGTTAAATCAATAAACAAATTTTAATCTGAAACCTGCTTTTTTGTCAGAAGCAAATAAGGCTGAAAAGTATTTTAATTCAATGAACTTGCCGTGCAAATGTAACTCAATCAACAGGATTAATATGTTAAGGAATATTAAGATACGTTAAATTTTGTTAAAACCATAAGAACCATTTAGGTACCTTTGTCCCAATGAACCGTCGCGTCATAATATTAACCATCATTGCCATGACAATTGCCCTTATCGGGCTGATGGGGATCCAGATCTACTGGATCCAGAGTGCATCAGCCATTAAGGAGGCCAATTTCAGGCGCAGTGTGAATGAGGCCATGGTAAAGGTGGTTCAAAAAGTGGAACGGCTGGAAAAAAGCAAAGCCATGCTTACCAACCAATATGAAAGCATGCTGAACTTCAACAAGCATTTGCCTTACAATGAATTTCTGACCATGGGCGCGCTGGATTCGCTGATCAACCTCCAACTTAATATCCGCGGGGTTGATACACGCTACGAATTCTGCATTTACAAGCCTGAACGCCAGGAATTTCTAATGGAACGAAACCCTGATTTCAGGAAGGAACTGATCGAACAGGGGAATGCATTCATTCTTTTCCAGGCCGATATTTACACCAGCCCCGAGTACCTGCTTATTTACTTTCCCCATGAAAAACAGTTCCTGCTCACCGAACTCTGGGGTATGCTGCTCATCTCGATCATTCTCATTATTGTGATCCTCTATTCATTCACCTATACCATAACCACCATTTTCAGGCAAAAACGCCTCTCTGAGATGAAGAACGACTTCATCAACAATATGACCCATGAATTTAAAACACCGATCTCCACCATCTCACTGGCCTGCGAAGCACTCAGCGATAAGGAACTCAGGGGATCGGGGGAATTTCTCGACAGTTATCTTTCCATGATCCGGGAGGAAAATAAGCGGCTTGCCGGGATGGCTGAAAAGATCCTACAAACAGCCGTTATCGAAAAAGGGCAGCTGAAAATGAAAAGGGAAAAAATAGACCTTCACGAAATTATTACCGATGTGATCAAGAATCTCAGGATACAGGTTGAGATCAAGGATGGTGAAATCAAACGGAGGTTTAAGGCGACCAATTCACAGATTGAAGGCGACAAGGTCCATGTGACCAACCTGGTATACAACCTGCTCGACAATGCCAACAAATATTCACCAAAAAAGCCGCAAATCCGCATCATTACCGAGAATGCGAATAACGGAATTTTAATGACCATTGAGGACAATGGCATTGGCATCGGGAAAAATGAACAGAAGAAGATCTTTGATAAACTTTACCGGGTACCGACAGGAAATATTCATGAAGTGCGTGGATTCGGACTTGGACTGAATTATGTCAAGGCCATCGTTGAAGAGCATCATGGCAAGATCAGTCTCGAAAGTGAAGTGAATAAAGGAAGTAAGTTCAAGGTATTTCTGCCCTTTCTGATCAAAGAATAAAACCAAATCTTTTCCGTTTTATAAAGAAACCATTGATGGATAAAATTCAAACCCGATTGCTCCTTGCCGAAGACGACCGAAACCTGGGTAATATCCTGAAGAACTACCTGGAGGCCAAGGGTTATGCAACCACTTTATGCTTAAACGGGCAGGAGGCCGTAGATGCCTTTTCAAGAAAAGAATTTGATTTCTGCATCCTTGACATCATGATGCCTGTGAAGGATGGATTTGCAGCAGCCTCAGAGATCAGGGCCACAAACAAGAAAATACCCATCCTGTTTCTTACAGCCAAAACACTCCAGGAGGATAAGCTGAAAGGATTTGAAATCGGCGCAGATGATTACATTACCAAGCCTTTCAGTATGGAAGAACTGATTCTCCGTATCCAGGCTATTTTGAGGCGTACCGATGAACCGGCGAAAACCGCAGCGGCCGACAACGTGTTTGACATTGGGATCTATACCTTTGATTTCAACCGCCAGACGCTCATCAGCAGGAACAAGGAGCAAAAACTGACATCGAAAGAGGCCGGTTTGCTCAGGTTACTTTGTACACATGCCAATGAAGTGCTTGACCGGAGCACGGCACTGAATGAGATTTGGAACGACGACAGCTACTTCAATGCACGAAGCATGGACGTATATATCGTAAAACTGCGTAAATATCTGAAGGAAGATCCGCGTGTTGAACTCCTGAACGTGCATGGAGTCGGATTTAAACTGGTGATGAACAGCTAAGTCAGGAGTTACAGATGAGACCACCAACACAATTATTTGTCGTACCCACCCCCATCGGAAACCTCGAAGATATAACCCTTCGTGCCCTCAGAATCCTGAAGGAGGTGGATTTTATCCTGGCTGAGGATACAAGAACTTCGGGAAACCTCCTTAAACATTATGGCATTGAAAACAAGCTGGTTCCTCATCACCAGTTCAATGAGCATAAAACCATTGAAAATATTGTTCAACGCCTCAGCGAAGGTGCATCCGGAGCGCTGATAAGCGATGCCGGCACGCCGGCCATTTCCGATCCCGGATACATGCTGGTACGCGCCTGCATCCAGGCTGGTCTTCGTGTGGAATGTCTCCCTGGCGCTACGGCATTCGTGCCAGCCCTTGTCAATTCAGGGATTGCATCCGACCATTTTGTCTTCGAAGGGTTCCTTCCCCATAAAAAGGGACGTCACACGCGACTGACGGTACTTGCCGAAGAGGAGAAGACCATGATCTTTTATGAATCCCCGCACCGCCTGGTGAAGGCCCTGATCCAGTTTGCTGAATATTTCGGGGAAAACCGGCATGCTTCTGTTTCTCGCGAACTCACCAAGATTTATGAGGAGACGATCCGGGGTTCGCTTCGTGAACTTATATCCTACTTTGAGAAAAAGGCGGTGAAGGGCGAAATTGTCATTGTCATTGCTGGAAAAGAGTGAAAAAACCAATCCATGTGCGGACGATTTTCGTTTGTGGCTGAAGATGCGATGATCCTTGAACGGTTCGGGATCCGGGTTCGCACGGCCATTTACAAAGCCCGGTATAACTGCGCACCTACCCAGAACCTGGCTGTCATCACCAACGATGCCCCTGATACCCTTCAGTTTTTCCGTTGGGGGCTGATCCCTTCCTGGGCCAAAGATGCATCCATTGGAAATAAAATGATCAACGCCCGGGCAGAGACCCTGACTGAAAAACCATCCTTTAAAAATGCATTCCGTAACCGCCGCTGCCTGGTTCCGGCCACCGGTTTTTTTGAATGGAAGCGCGACAGGGAACGAACACCCTTTAACATTTCGCTCAAAAGCAGGGAGCCTTTTTGTTTTGCCGGGTTATGGGATAAATGGGTGACCAGTGATGGTGAAATTCTCCACACATTCACCATCATCACTACGCCTCCCAACAAGTTGATGGAACAAATCCACGACCGGATGCCTGCCATCCTTCAACGTTCCGATGAGCAGCGATGGATCACACCACAGGATGACTTCACTTTGTGTGGATTAATAAAACCCTATCCATCAGAATTGATGGAGGCCTGGCCGGTTTCAAAGCTGGTGAATTCCCCGGGGAACGACACCAGTCAAACCCTCGAACCTGCCGGATTGTTTTAATAAATTCAGATACACTTTTTACATTTTTTTTCTGAAAAAAGCATCAGGGCCTTTTCAAGACTCAGACGGGTCAAGGGTTTTACTATGGAATAAAGGATATCCAGGGAGCAAAGCTCTTCGGCATATTTAAAAACGGAATTTTCATACCTAGATCATCATGAAGGAAATGGCCCCGGATATAATGATGAAAATCAACAGGGCAAAGAGAGATCCGATGAGGAAAAGCAAAAACTTCCATAGGGTTTCACAATTATTCAGTCCATAGACCCTCCGGAGTGCAAAAAACAGGTAAACCAGCAGTAAAACTACCATCATTGGGTTGAACCACCAGGACAGGAGGCTGATTAATTCCTTGATCCAGAAAAGCAGGAAAAAAAAGGAGAGGAAATGAAGGGAGAACACCACATGATTAAAATAGGGAAGTCTCTTTTTCCGGTAAACCAACTTAAGCAAAAATGCAAAAAAGTGAATCGTCGGGAATGTTAATTCCTTCTGCGTAGGCTTTGTTCAGGGCCAGATTATAGGTTCCCCGCTTTGCCTGGACTGTTGAGGTATTTTTCGCCCTGGAGGTCGGCAGGTCAAGGTTTTCTGTTCCATCCTGCTTAGTGTGATTAAGGATCCCGGAGGTGAGAAAATAAAGAAAACTGAGAAAAAGGAACATCTTGATGGGATGAAAATATCTCGCCTGGTGCCCTTCAAGATATTCGGATGTTAGCAGACCCGGCCGGAACATTAAGGGGCGAATGGTAGTGAAAAATTTGGAATCGAGATGAAAAAAGTCACCAACCGCTTCAACAGTAAGGTGCCATACCGAATGGTCGTGGGGGCCAATCCTTTTTTGACCGCAATGTTGACAGTAGTTCGCCCCGTCCTGCATCGGACTGAGGCAATTCAGACAGCGGACATTGTCGGCCATGGGTTCCTTTCCGATTATGTTTTCTCTACTAATATAGAAAAATCAAGTTGCTTGTTGAACGTGATGACCCTATCATCAAATGTCTTCATTTATTCCAGGGTTGTGAGGTACAAATCCTCGACTTTCTTTTTCGCCCAGGGTGTTTTCCGTAAAAAGGTCAAACTTGATTTCACACTTGGATTTTCATGAAAACAATTGATTTTAACCAGTTTGTACAGATCTTCCCACCTGTACAACGTCAGCAGGTGATTCAGAATCATCTCCAGTGTTTTTCCATGCAGCGGATTATTGGGTTGCGATGACACAATAGTAATTTCGAATGATCAGAGCCTTATATTGTTATACCAGCCATCAGGCTGAAATTCGTAATTAAATTAACAGGCTGCAGCCCCTGGCAGCCGAGGCATCAAATCTTCCAAGCACCTCAAACTGTCCGTTGTAATTCATCCGGCCAAGGTCCTCGGTTGCGATGAAGCTGCATGAATTTTCATTGGCAAGATCGATGATGTTGATGCCCCCGGTTTCTCCCGGCCCGATAAAACTCAGCGGGTCATTGACATCACGGATCACCACCTTCATCCATGGCGGGGTAGTGAACATCCCATCACTTTGCGACCACGCCTGCGACAATAACTCGGTCATCCCATATTCCGAATGGATATGCTCGACGCCGAAAGCAGGGCACAACAATGAATGCAACTCTTCGCGGGTTATCTCTTTCTTCTGACCTTTCATCCCGCCGGTCTCGATAACGGTCAGTGGGGAATAATCATCGGCATATTTTGAGGCAAAGTCAACGAGTGCATAGGTAAGACCAAATAAAATTACTTTCTTCCCTTTTGCCCTATGCTGATTTAACCGGGCCCTCAATCCTGAATGGCTGGCCAGGAAAAAACCATTTTCGGGGCTGCTGCTCAGATCCATCAGTTTTTGAATCATATAGACCAGGGATGAATCAGGCGCCTGCTCAGGTGTCGGGGTAAGCGACAGAAACTGAATATCTTCCGGGCTCCCGTAAAATCGTTCGAATCCCTGGACAAAAGAGTGCCGGTATAGCGAAAGGTCAGTGATCATATGTCGGCTGCGTGCCATTCCGGTAGTTCCGCTACTGCGAAAAGTAGCCTGAGGAGGGACATTCCCGCATACGACATTGTGTGTCCTGAAGAATTCGATGGGCAGGAAAGGAATATCTTCGACACGTGTCACCGTATCCACAGAAATTTTACGGGTATCCACGAATTCCCGGTACACTTCATTCTTTCTATACTGAAAGTGGAATAACTCCAAAGCAAGATCCGTGAAATCCTGGGGTGATTTTATCTGGAAAATTTTCTCATTTGATCTCATCACTCAATTTTAAGTAGTATACCAAGGTCCGCGAAAACCTGTCCACCTGTCCGATGATCAACCGTTAACCTTTTACTTTTTTTTTGTACTTTTACAGCCGGCAAAGGTAAAGAATTAACGTCGATCCACCCATGATGTTTCGTCCGCATTTCAAAGGTTTACGCAATTTCGGATCATTCCTCGTGATCGCATACATGCTCCTGTTCGGATCGTGCATGAAAAAGGAGGTTTATCCCGATATTCCGGAAATTGCATTCGAGAGTTTTACCACGCAGTTCGACACCGGAATGTATGCCAAACGGGGATTTCTCACCATCTCCTTTAAAGATGGCAACGGGGATATCGGGTTGCGGCCTGATCAAAAGGAGCCTCCCTTCGATACAGGAAGCATCTACTATTACAACTATATCATTGACTATTATGAGAAGCAGAATGGCACCTTCGTAAAAATTGAACTTGACCCGCCATATAATGCCCGCATACCCTATCTAACGCCCGATGACCCAAACAAGGCCATCAAAGGAATCATCGTCGACACCCTGATAATGAACCCCTATCCGACCTTCGATACCATCAAGCTTAAATTTTACATCTACGACCGGGCATTGAATAAAAGCAACATAGATTCCACCCCACCCATTATTCTTAAACGGCAATAACGGCTAATGGAAAGAATTTACGCCGACCGGAAATACATCATCATCGGGTTTTTCCTGTTGATCGGGTTTTTTTACCTGGCCCGGCTATTCTATGTCCAGATACTGGTAGACAAATACATTCTTTCGGCGAACAATAACGTACTGCGTTATGTGACGCAATACCCCGCCAGGGGCCTGGTATTCGACCGTAACGGGAAACTGCTTGTATACAATGAAGCTGCTTACGACCTGATGGTAGTTCCGCGTCAGGTGAAAAACCCCGACACCATGACGTTGTGTCGCCTGATCGGCATCGATAAGGCTGAATTTATTTCCCGTCTTGAAAAGGCCAGACATTATTCACCATACCGTTCCTCCATCTTTGAGGCCCAGATTACCCGCGAAAGTTACGGGTACCTGGAAGAAAAACTTTTTCGTTTTCCGGGCTTTTTCGTGCAGTCACGGACCCTTCGAAAGTACACCTACCCTGTTGCAGCCCATACCCTTGGCTATATCGGAGAAGCCGGTCCGGAATTGATTGCCAAAAACCCCTATTACCGGTCGGGAGATTACATTGGTATCAGCGGCATTGAGAAGTCATACGAAGAGATCCTCCGCGGAAAAAAGGGAATGAAAATCCGGGTATTTGACGTGCTGAACCGCGACAAAGGAAGTTTCCGTGAAGGGAGGTATGACACCCTCTCCATGGCTGGCACTAACCTTTATTCGTCACTTGATGCCGAATTGCAGGAATATGGGGAGTTGCTGATGACCAATAAGAAAGGGAGTATTGTAGCGATTGATCCACAGACGGGAGAAATTTTATGTGTGGTCTCAAGCCCCGCTTACGATCCGAACTTGCTGGCAGGGAATATCCGGAAGAAGAATTATACCTTGTTGTTGGCCGACACCGTGTATGTTCCTCTTTTCAACCGTGCACTGATGGCGATGTATCCGCCCGGATCTACCTTTAAGCTGGTAGATGCGCTCGTCGGACAACAGGAAGGGGTACTTACTCCGGAAACCCGCTATGGATGCCCGGGGGGATTTCCACTGGGGAATGGTAAAAAAGTGGGATGCCATCCGCATCCATCTCCCCTCGATTTGATCGGTGCCATTCAGATCTCCTGCAATTCCTATTTCTGCAGGGTTTTTAAATCGATCATTGACAGCAAATCATATTTAAGCACACGCCAGGCCTATGAAAGCTGGCGGAAAGAGGTAATGAGCTTTGGGTTAGGCAAGAAACTTGGCATCGACATTCCCGGTGAACTCAACGGGAACATTCCTACACCCACCTATTATGACAAGTACCATGGGAAAAACCGCTGGCGCTCGATGACCATTATTTCACTGGGGATCGGTCAGGGTGAAATCGGTATTACCCCAATGCAGCTTGCAAACATGGCGGCCCTGATTTCAAACCGGGGATGGTACTACACTCCGCATATCATCAGGGCCATCGGAAGGAAAGATAGTCTGAACATCGCATACCAAACCAAACATTCAACGCTGGTTGATCCAAAGTATTTTGATGTGGTGATTGAGGGCATGGCCAATGTGATTAGCTCCGGCACCGGGACCATTGCTAAAATAGACAGCATAACCATGGGAGGAAAGACGGGAACAGCTCAAAACCCTCACGGAAAAAATCATTCGATCTTCATCGCCTTTGCTCCTGTCCGAAATACCAAGATTGCCATTTCGGTCGTGTGCGAAAATGCAGGGTATGGTGCGACCTGGGCCGCACCAATCGCCAGTCTGATGATTGAAAAATTTCTTAACCGGACCATCAAGCGCAAGGATCTGGAAGAGCGAATGATTAACGGGAACCTGATTAACGGAAAACAACCTGATAATGAGAGAGGACAAGGGAATATTTTACCGGATTGATTGGGTAGTGGTTGGGCTCTATCTGGCGCTGGTCTTCATTGGCTGGTTTAATATCTATGCTTCCGTATATGATGAAAATCATAAGAACATCTTCGATCTTTCCCAAAAGTATGGCAAGCAGATGATATTCATCATTGCCGCCCTGATCCTTGCCATGGGAACCCTCATCGTCGACCCAAAGTTTTTTTCCCAGTTTGCATGGTTCATCTATGGTTTTTTCCTCTTTATGCTGATTATTGTAATCTTTTCGGGAAGAGAAGTTGCAGGATCAAAAGGATGGTTTGCCATTGGAGGATTCGGCATTCAGCCGGCCGAATTCGCAAAGATGGCCACTGTTCTGGCACTGGCAAAATACCTGAGCACATTGGATGTCAGCCTGGCAAAAATGCGCTCAGTTATGATCGCCTCTGCCATCATCCTGATTCCGGCGGTGATTGTACTTTTACAACACGACACCGGCTCAGCCATTGTCTTTCTTGCCCTGGTGATTGTACTTTACCGTGCCGGGCTTTCCGGGTTCATTCCCCTTGCTTTTATCATACTACCCGTGCTGGGTATCCTCGCGCTGCTCATCCCCAAACTCGTCCTGGTGGCGCTACTGCTGCTGATTGCAGGAGGATTTTATTTTTTCAGCAACAGAAACCTGCGAACCATATTGCTGACAAGTTTAATATTCATCGCCTCAGTTGGATTTGTGTTCTCAGTCGATTACAGTGTGAATCACATCCTGGAACCACACCAGCGCAACAGGATCCACGTATTACTGGGACAGGACATTGATCTGAAGGGAGCAGGATACAACGTTAACCAGTCCCTCATCGCCATTGGTTCCGGTGGCGCTTTTGGAAAGGGTTTCCTGCAGGGGACACAAACGAAATACAATTTCGTCCCGGAGCAAAGTACCGATTTCATCTTTTGCACGATCGGCGAAGAGTGGGGTTTTGTTGGATCCTCAGTACTTATTTTACTTTATGTCGGACTTTTTACCCGCATCATCCTGATGGCCGAACGACAACGATCGCAATTCAGCCGGTTTTACGGTTACGGCGTGGCCTCCATTCTCTTCTTTCACTTTGCCATCAACGTCGGGATGACACTTGGTTTGGTTCCGGTGATTGGCATTCCTTTGCCCTATGTGAGTTACGGAGGCTCTTCGTTATGGGCATTCACCGTTTTATTGTTTATCTTTGTAAGACAGGACTCATACCGGTACGATCTCGTGTGATCCATCTGCATGAAGAAAAAAACAATATTTCCGGTCCGGACCATCCAGGTTAAAAACATGACCAGCAGTTGTTGCATCCATTTGCTTCGTAAGGAATTTTCGGTGGATGGAATTGAGATCCTGGATATAAAACTTGGAACGATCGTCCTCTCTGTAAATTCCAAAAAGATAACCTGGAAAAAAATCGAATCAATTCTGGAGGGCTATGGATTTGAAATAATCCGGAATAAAGAAAAGCTGATCGTTGAGCAGATCAAGCATGCCATTATTGACCTGGTTCACAACTCCACCTACAACGCCATGGTTCGGAATTCCGATTACCTGGTGGAGCGGTTCGGGATGTCGTACCCCTATATTTCATCCCTCTTTTCAAAGCACGAAACCACTACACTCGAGAAATTCATCATTCTTCATAAGATTGAAAAGGTAAAGGAACTGATCGAATACGGCGAACTTACCCTCAGTGAAATAGCCTATATCATGGGATACAGCAGTGTCCAGTATCTTTCCACGCAATTCAAATCGGTGACCGGGATTTCAGTGACGGAGTACAAGGGGACCTCCGGAACCAACCGATTAGGGCTTGATATGCTTGTTCAGAACGGATAAATTCACGGGATCCGTTTCTATCTTAAAATTTCATACATCCTTTTTAAAATTTTGTAACATCCGCGTCGGGGGAGGTGCTTAATATTGCACCGTGCATCCCAATATAAAAAACGTACCCTATGAAACTGCGAAAAAATGTTGCTGTCAGTGAGGCCGGACTCCTCTTCAACCCGGTAACGGGAGAATCCTTTTCGGTAAACCCCATCGGTGTTGAGATATTAAAATTCATCCGGGAGGATCAATCTGTAGAGCAGATCAGCAATACCATCCTCGAAAAGTACAATACCGACAGAGCCAATTTCGAAAAAGACTATCACGATTTTATCGGAATACTATATAATCATAACCTGATTGAGACAAATGAAGAAACGAACGATTAATATTGCAGTAACAGGGCTTAATGCCATTGACAGCCCGGGTCCGGGGGTGTCGGTGATCAGGGCCTTGCGCGAAGCTGCATCCTTCGATGTCAGGATCATCGGGTTGGCTTATGAGTCATTGGAACCGGGTATCTACATGCACGACCTTGTGGACCGGACCTATTCCATTCCTTACCCATCGGCGGGAATCGACACCCTGATGGCACGATTGGAATACATCCATGAAAAGGAAAACCTGGAGGTGATCATCCCGAATTTTGATGCTGAACTTTTTCCTTTCATCAAACTGGAAGCCCGGCTCAAGACCATGGGCATTCACATGTTCCTGCCGACATTGCATCAGTTTGAAGAGCGTGAAAAGGTGAACCTGAACGATTTCGGTGAGAAATACGGGATCAAGGTTCCAAAAAGCAAGGTGATCTATGATCTGAATACAGTCTACAGCCTGCTGTCCGAATTTTCATTCCCCTTACTTGTCAAGGGAAAATTTTATGATGCTTCCATAGCCTACAGCATCGAGCAGGTGAAAAACTATTTCAATAAGATCAGCGCCAAATGGGGGCTTCCGATCATCATCCAGGAGTTCATCCATGGCACCGAATTCAATGTTACCGGTTTAGGCGACGGGAAGGGAAATACGATCGCCGTTGTTCCCATGCGCAAACAGTACATCACCGATAAGGGAAAAGCCTGGGGTGGAATTACCATTTCAGACCAGAAAATGCTGGAAATGACGAGGACCTTCCTTCGCAAAACAAAATGGCGCGGAGGGTTCGAACTTGAGCTGATGAAAAACAAAGACGGAGAATTGTACCTCCTGGAGATCAACCCCCGGCTTCCGGCCTGGATCTACCTCGCTGTAGGCGTTGGTCAGAACATCCCCGAAGCACTGGTCAACCTGGCCCTGGGTGAAAAAGTACAGCCCTTTACCACCTATGACGTGGGCAAAATGTTCATCCGTTATGCCTGGGATATGATTGTTGACCGCGAGGAATTTGAACAGATCAGCATGCAGGGAGAACTCTGAAGAAGAAAATGAATATCGAATGTAGAATGATGAATAAAGAATTTTGATTTTTGAGTGTATCTGGAATTGTAAACTAGAAATAACAAACACATGAGCAAAATAAGATATGAACGCCCGGTGATAAAGAAACTGGAAACCGGTATGCCAAACAAATTCGGAACCAGAAGGGATTATGAACCAGTGACCCACATCGACGGCCACTCAGTTACCAAACTCCTGAAAGAACATGGTTCTCCCCTGTTCGTTATTTCCGAAAAGAACATCCGAAGCAATATTAAAAAAGCAAAACGGGCTTTTGAGACAAGATACCCCAAAGTTCAGTTTGCCTGGTCCTATAAAACCAATTATCTCAATGCTGTCTGCAACATTTTCCATCAGGAGGGATCATGGGCAGAGGTGGTATCGGGGTTCGAATACGACAAGGCCATCAGCCTTGGTGTCGACGGGCGCAAGATCATCTTCAATGGTCCCAATAAAAGTGAAGCAGACCTCACAAAGGCCATGACCAATGATTCGCTGATCCACATCGACCATCTTGATGAGCTATATACCATCACCGAACTGGCAGAAACATTGAATAAAAGACCACGCGTTGCCATAAGGGTAAATATGGATACAGGTGTATATCCTATGTGGGACCGGTTTGGCTTTAACTATGAAAATGGCCAGGCATGGGATGCCCTGAACAAAATCATGCATTCCGGAAAAATGGAACTGGTCGGTCTTCACTGCCACATCGGCACCTTCATGTTATCGCCACATGCTTATGGTGTTGCTGCCACCAAACTGGCCGAACTGGCGCTTTCCATTGAACAGAAATTCAAACACGAGATCAAATATATTGACCTTGGGGGCGGATTTGCCTCTAAAAACACCCTGAAAGGATCCTACCTTCCCGGAACTGATACAAGTCCTTCATTCAATGATTTTGCCGAAGCCATCTCCACAGCCTTACTCAACAGCAATTTCCAGAAGGACAAGTTACCCCTGCTTATCCTTGAAACAGGTCGGGCACTGGTCGACGATGCCGGCTATCTTCTCGGAACTGTGATATCGAACAAACGGTCCAGTACCGGCCGTCGCAACACGATCCTCGACATCGGGGTAAACATCCTCTTCACCTCATACTGGTACGATCATAAGATCACACCGGGTCAACCCTTTACCCAATATACCGAGGACACCTGTGTTTTCGGACCGCTTTGCATGAACATTGATGTGATACGTGAAAGTATCATGCTGCCGTTGCTCAACAAAGGAGAACACGTGGTGATACACACCGTAGGGGCATACAATATGACCCAGTGGATGCAGTTTATTACACTCCGTCCCAATGTTGTTTTAATTGATATGGATGAAAAATTGCATCTGATCAGGGAGAAGGAATCACTTGAAAATATGAACAGCATGGAGAGAATACCAGATTACCTCCGGAAGATAAACTGACAATGGAAAAAAGCCGAATCACACAAATTTTTCCATCCTTTTTCCCGGGGATCATCAACAGCTACACCCAGGTCTTTTTTTCCAACAACCGGGTATTTGCTTCGGTTCTTCTTGTGGTTTCATTTTTCGATTTCTGGGCCGGAACCGCCGGACTGTTTGCCGTTGTGATATCGAACACGATGGCCTACCTGATCGGCCTGAACCAGGCAAATATCAAAAAAGGGTACTATGGGTTTAACAGTCTGCTGGTGGGATTGGGATTCGGCGTTTATTACCAGCCGGGACTCCCCTTTTTCATAGTGCTGGCTTTCGCTGCGATATTAACTGTTTTTCTCACCCTTTGGTTTGAAGGCGTAATCGGGAAATATGGTCTGCCTTACCTGAGCCTCTCCTTTTTATTCGGCACATGGCTGGTCAGTCTCGCCACAAGGCAGTTCACCTCCCTGCAGGTCAGTGAGCATGGAATATATATGACCAATGAGATGTTCCTCCTGGGAGGTCATCCGATGGTATCATCCTATAACTGGCTAACCAATCTAGGTCTGCCTGAACCCGTACGGCTCTATTTTACCTCCCTCGGAGCGATTTTATTCCAATATCACCTTTTTGCCGGAATCCTGATCGCCATTGGACTGATCATCTATTCGCGCATTGCGTTCATCCTGTCGCTGGTAGGTTTTTTCTCAGCTTACTTTTATTACCAGATCGTGGGAGCCAATATCCAGGAATTAAGTTACAGCTATATCGGATTTAATTTTATACTGACATCCATTGCCATCGGAGGCTTCTTCATTATCCCCTCACGATGGTCTTTTCTTTGGGTAATCCTGCTGACACCGGTCATCTCCATCGTGCTTACGAGTACCCAGGTGATTTTATCGCTGTTTCAACTTTCCGTTTATTCACTCCCATTTAACCTGGTTGTGCTACTCTTCCTCTATTCGCTCAAATTCCGGGAACGTTATTTCACAAAACCGGAACTGGTCGGTTATCAGCAATATGAACCAGAAAAGAATCTCTATTCCCACATCAATTATAAAGCCCGATTTGGAAAATCACTCTTTTTCCCGTTCATCCTGCCTTTCTGGGGTACCTGGAAGGTAACCCAGGGCCATAACGGATCGTTTACGCACCAGGGTGATTGGCGTCATGCCCTGGACTTTGAACTAGTGGATGAAGAGGGATTAACCTATGCCGATAAAGGTGATTATCCCGAGGATTATTATGCTTATAACAAACCTGTTATTGCTCCTGCCGACGGACGGGTGGAAGAAATCGTGGATGAGGTGGATGACAACCTGATCGGCAAAGTGGATATCGAAAACAATTGGGGAAATACGATCATAATCCGTCATGCCGACCAGCTTTTTACAAAAATGTCCCACCTGAAGAAGGGAAGCTTCAAAGTTGCTGCAGGCGATCCTGTTAAAAAAGGACAGATCGTGGCTCATTGCGGGAACTCAGGAAGATCACCCTATCCACATATTCATTTTCAGGTTCAGGGAACACCTTACATCGGTTCAAAAACACTCGAATATCCCATCAGCCATTTTATCCACCATGAGCGTGTTTCTTTCGCCCTTAAATCGTACGAAATACCTGTTAAGGATGAGATGATTTCAAATATTTCAAAAAATCATTCCCTTGAAAAGGCTTTTCATTTCATCCCCGGGCAAAAATTCAGCTACCAGGTAAAAAACCAGGCAGGGAAGGAATACCAGGTTGACTGGGAGGTTCAGATCGATGCATTGAACAGCACATTCCTGTATTGTGAAAAAACAAATTCGCGGGCCTATTTCTACAACGATGGTGAGATCCATTATTTTACTCACTTCGACGGGGATAAATCATCGTTGCTTTTCAAATACTACCTCGCCACCTACAAAGTGATGATGGGCTACTACCGGAACCTCCTGGTTAAGGATAATTATCCGGTAAATACATTTAACAACCGGTTTTTAGGTATCCTGCAGGATTGCATCGCCCCTTTCTATATATTCTCCCATGCCGACTTTTCATTGCATTATATGGCAATGGAAGATGAACTGATGCAATCGAACATAAAACTACATTCCGTCACCTCTGCGATGGCCGGAACCCACGAAATCAATAAGATGGAATGTGACCTGTTCGTAGGCCAGCATGGTTTGGAGCGCTTCATCATTCACGAAAAAGAAACAATAACAGAAGTAACCCTCCTGCACGAACGATGAAGAAATTCCTGATCCCTGTTCTCATATTAATCTTGTCCTTTAATTCTGAAAGTCTTAAAGCTTCCATGGCACTTGATTTCAATAGAGTGGATGAATTGACCTACCGGTACTTTATGGAAAAAAAATGGGACAGTGTGATCATTATTGGGAAACAGGCCCTGCATGCTGATATCGATTATTACTTTTTACGGGTCCGAATGGGATTGGCCTATTATGAGCAAAAAGAATTTATCCCCGCTTCAAACCATCTGGTAAAAGCGCGTCAATTTGATCCGAAAGATCCGGTGATTGCGGATTACCTGTATTATGCCTACATTTTTGCTAACCGACTGGAGGAGGCCCGCCTGCTCCAGGCATCCCTGCCCATTGCAGAAAGAAATGTTCTTGACCCAAAGAAAGGCCTGGTGGACTTTGTCAGCTTCGAAAGCGGATATACCTTCAGCAGCAATAACACCCTCATAGACAAACCCTTTCTGATGGAAAAAGACAGTATCTATGGAGAAACTGATCTTTATGGAAATTATCTGTATGAGCACCTTGGACTAAGGTTCAACATAGCAAATCGCATTGGATTGACCATAGCCTACAACTACCTCAACTTTTCCAAGTTGAAATATATTCAGGATGTCACATACAATAATCCGCCTGTAACCCATGATACCAGCTTCCAATACAACATAAACCAGCATGAATTTCACGCAGGGCTTTCCTGGTATCTGAATGGAGGATTCAGGATCATGCCCGCCTTTCATATGATCTATGACGCCTACCCCTATACCAGCGCATCTTTCGACACTGTTTTGTATAAGTATCAATATTCCCGAACCGACACCTCTTTTACCAATTACCTGGTAGGACTAAGCCTGTCGAAAGAAGTTGGCCGCTTTAATATTGGGATTTCAGGAAGCTATTCCAATTTCAATAACCGAAAACAAAAACAGGCTGTTGCTTATTTGACCTGGCTCCCGTTTGGAAATCTCAACCTATACAGCACTACAACGGTGACGGGATTTTTCCAGAGCAAAGACAACCGGATTTTGCTTAGCCAGATGATCGGGGTCAGGATTACCCCCTGGTGTTGGGGTGAAGGCAGCTTTTATTATGGAGATTACACCAATGCAAATATCCTCAATGGATCAGTCGTATATAACAATAGCGATGTGATCGACTACAGGGTTAGTGCCAACCTTTACTTCCTGGTGGGAAAACATCTCCAGTTCTCCCTCATATACCAGTATGCCCAAAAAGAGAGCAAACAATATTTTTTTACTGTCAATTCCTCATCAAAAGAGATAAGTTCAACCCCAAAAGTCATATTAAATCCTTATAATACACACTCAATCATAGGAGGCATCACATGGAAACTTTAGTTAAAAGTAAGAAGTACGAAGCAGGAAGCAGGAATTTGAGATATTTAGTTGTTGGGTTGTTCCTGTTTTCTTTCATGACCATTCACGCCCAGGATTACCAGGTATTGCAGGATGCATTCGCCAAGAGTCATGCTTTTGAGTCGCGGGGAAATTTCACAGATGCCAGTGCTTGTTTGAAAAAAGTGTACCTGGAGGATTCCTATGAACTGAACCTCCGCCTCGGTTGGGTAACATACCTGGCCGGATCATTCAGTGAATCATCAGGTTACTATCACAAGGCCATCAGCCTGAAACCTTACGCCATCGAGGCTAAATTCGGGCTGGTCAATCCGCTGGCTGCACTGAGTAACTGGGACCAGGTGGTTGCCCAGTATAATGAAATACTCAGGATTGATCCACAAAATACACTGGCCAATTACCGGATGGGATCCATTTATTATACCAGGAGGGATTTTGCCAAGGCTGAAAAATATCTTGAGAAGGTCGTAAACCTTTACCCCTTTGACTATGACAGCATGGTACTGTTCGCGTGGACCAACCTAAAACTGGGTAAATTAAGAGAAGCACAGGTTCTCTTTAACAAAGTCCTGCTGAACAAACCCCGCGATCCATCTGCCTTAGAGGGTCTTTCGCTGATCAAGTAATATAGCTGCAATTTTCATTTATCGCTCCGCGGCAAGAACAGCGCTTATCGGCCAGGGTTCCTGGCTCTGCAGGAAATAGATCGTAAGATCATCCAGTGGCATGAACTCCCGGTATAATCCGTCGTTGGTATTTGTGTTTGGAACCGGAACATTCTCTTGCATCAACCCTGCAAATCCCAGAAAACGCATCTTGTCACCTGGTGTTTCAAACCTGATGCGGGCGAAATACATTTCAGATTCGGGATTTGCCAGGAGGATCGCGTACATCCCGAAGCGAATTCCTAAAAACAGATCCTGCCAGGGGAACAATGAATTCTGAAGAGCCGTCTGTCCCTGGATATACACAAGATTTTTCCTTCCCTTTTTCATCAGGGGTGAATTAAATGGTTCCGGCAATGCAAGGCCTGTCTGGAGATTCCTTTGCATGAGCGCCTTTGCAGCAGGCAGAAAATGACGACTTGTTGAGGCCGACCCACTTTCGCTCGAAAGGGAGATATAGAGATTCCCGTATGCTGCCTGGTACTGAAATGGTTTATTGCAGTCATACGAACAGAGGGAATCACGCAGAGTGCAGTTTAACACCGAAAGGGAATAAACGCCGAAAGCTCCCTCCGGAGACATCATCCCGTAAACTTCCATCCTGATCTTTTCATTTCCCCATACGATTTCCTGCACCATCAGCGAGTTAAAACCAAATTCAACAACCAGATCTGCCCCGTTGTTGTATGACCAAACCGTTTCGATGTCATAGAAAGCGGGCTGCAGTACCAGCGCATCAGGAAGATCACCGGTCGCAACAGGAATGATCGCCTGTGATAACCCGTTTAAGGTCAGCAGCAGGAACATACATGTAATTTTCCACATAGTGTCAGACTTTTTGTAACGGATTATGGTGCCCGCAAGCACCATCAATCCTGATTCATGATGTGTCATCACTGATCCTGTAAATATAAAAAACTTCCCCGTTGCCCCAACCTGCAAAAAAAGCTTACAAGCCACCAATCTTGTTTCAATAATGTTGCGTTATCTTTGTCACCAAATAGATTACGCATTATGGCCACAGCATATACACAAAATAATATCTACCATGGTTTCCGGTTGATTGAACAGCGTTTTATCAGAGAACTGAATGCCGACTGCCTTCATTTTGAACATGATAAAAGTGGAGCACGACTGCTGAAGATCATTTCGGATGATACAAACAAAACCTTCAGTATTGGATTTAAAACCTTTCCGGAATCGGACAATGGAGCTCCCCATATCATGGAACATTCCGTGCTGAATGGTTCGAAAAGTTTTCCGGTAAAAAGTCCGTTCGATGTACTGCTTAAAGGTTCGCTGAGCACATTTCTGAATGCCTTCACATCCAAGGATTATACCATGTACCCTGTGGCCAGCATGAACGACAAGGATTACTTCAACCTGATGCATGTATATCTTGATGCCGTTTTCAACCCGCTGATCTATGATGATCCCCGCATTCTCAAACAGGAGGGCTGGCACCTTGAACTCACTGCGAAGGACAACCCGCTGAATTACACAGGCGTGGTCTACAATGAGATGAAAGGATCTTTTTCAAACCCGCAGCGCGAACTGTGGTACCAGGTGTTCAAGCATCTCTTTCCCGACAATTCCTACGGTTTCGAATCGGGCGGAACACCGGCCGCCATCCCTACCCTGACCCGGGAAGCATTTATGGCGTTCCACAAAAAATATTACCATCCCGAAAACAGTTACATCTTTCTTTATGGCAATGCCAACCTTGACAAGGAACTGGAATATATCCATAATGCCTACCTTGTCAACTATACAAAAACCGGGGATAAGATCGCGATTAAAGACCAGGAGCCATTCCTGGAAATGAAGGAAGTCACCTCCTGTTATCCGGTGATGGAGGAGTCGGCAACTTCGAACCAAACCTTTCTTACCTATAATTTTGTTGCAGGAAACAATACAGACCTGGCGCTGACCCTGGCCCTTGACATTCTGTGTGAGGTATTGGTCAACCAGGAATCTGCCCCGATCCGGCTGGCGCTTCTCGGGGCCGGAATCGGTCAGGACGTCTCTGCTTCATCTTCCAATTTCAAGCAGCATGCCGTTCAGATCGCTGCCATCAATGCCAATCCCGAAGACAAACTGCAATTCCTGCAGATCGTGACCGGCTGCCTGCAAAAAGCAGCGGATGAAGGCATCAATAAAGAGGAGATCGAGGGCGTGATCAACCGCATCGAATTCCGCCTGCGTGAAGGGGATGATGCACAAAAAGGGTTAACCTACCTGAATATGGCCCTTCCCGGATGGTTCTTTGCAGATGATCCGCTTTCCGGGCTGGCCTACGACACCCCGCTGGCCGAAGTAAAACAGGCGCTCACAACCACTTACCTCGAAGATATCATCCGAACCTACTTCCTGGATAACCCGCATACCCTGTTGCTGAGCCTCGAACCTTCAACCGGCCTGGAAAAAGTACGAAATGCACAGGTTGAGTCTGATCTGGCTTTCCATAAATTATCCCTGGACGAAAAAGCTGTTGACCGGCTGATTGGCGAAACCGAAGAACTGATCGCCTATCAGCAGCGCGAAGATACCCCGGAAGCCCTTTCGACAATACCCATGCTGGAAATCGGAGATATCAGCCCCGATGCTACCTTTTATTCGGTAAACCAGCAGGTCATAGCCGGGATTCCTGTTCTCTCGCATGAACAGTTCACCAACAACGTCGTGTATGTGAATCTGTACTTCGACATGACGGTGGTTCCACAAGATCTTATTCCCTATGTTTCGCTCCTTTCAAATGTGATCGGAAGTTTGAATACAAAAAATTATTCGTTCGGAGATCTAAACAAAGCGTTGAATATTCATACGGGCGGATTTTTCTCATCACTCCGCACCTACATGGTTAAATCGGATGATAACCAATTGTTGCCCAGGTTTGTGGTCACATCCAAATCAATGAATTACAAGGTGGGGAAATTGTTTGAACTTAGCGAAGAGATACTGGATCATACCGTGTACAGCGATACCGAACGCCTGAAAACTGTCCTGGCACGGCACCAGTCCCAACTCGATGCACAGATGAAGGGCAATGGGTTTCATGTGGCAAGCCGGCGTCTTTCCTCTTATATCAGCAATACCGGGATGCTCAATGAGCTTATCGGCGGGCTTTCCTATTATTGGTTTATTACCGACCTGCTGAAGAGTTTTGATACCAATTCACAGGAAATCATTGCAAATCTGGAAAAAGTTGCATCGCTGCTATTCACAAGCGACAACATGGTGGTTTCGCTGACAGGATCAAAAAATGAACTTTCAGCTTGTGAAATGGGTCTGGATTTTCTTGCCCGGCACCTGCCGCATGCTTTCCCCGCTAAAAATACATGGAAATTCAGCCTGGATAAACAGAACGAAGGACTGCTGGCTGCTTCCAATGTACAGTATGTGATCAAGGGATTTAATTTTAAAACACTGGGTTATTCGTGGGATGCCAGGATGCGCGTACTCAACCAGGTTTTGTCGACCGATTGGCTTCAAACCAGGATCCGGGTGATCGGGGGTGCCTACGGAGGATTCAGCAGTATTTCTCCCGGAGGTAATTTCACCTTCAACTCGTACCGTGATCCTAACCTGGGCTCCACCCTAGAGAATTACAGGAACACCCCTGAATATCTTGCTGCCTTTGATGCCGACCGGCAAAGCATGACACGGTATATCATCGGGACAATTTCGGAAATGGATTCTCCGCTTACCCCTTCGCAAAAGGGCGACCAGGCGGTAAGCTTGTACTTCTCCCAGCGGACGGCCGAAGAGCTCCAGCATGACCGGGAAGCCGTTCTTTCGACCACGCCCGGCGATATCCGCGGATTTTCTAAACTGGCAGCAGATGTGCTGAATGAGAATGTATTGTGCGTTTATGGAAATGCCGAAAGACTGACCACAGACCAGTCCCTTTTCAACACACTTGTAAAAATTGACCGTTCAGACAATCCTTCTATCTGATCATCCTTCAAGGGTATCGGAGGATATACGGGGATTGGAAACCGACAAAACCAAGATGTATAAATGAATTCACTTGCACTAACCGGGATCATCGTTGTTCAGACCGCCCTGATCAGTTACAGTATTGCTGTTATCACTGAACAACGGAAACGAAGGATTACAAAAGGAGTCCTGATCTTTCTTACACTGGGGGTTATCCTTGATATTACCTCCACGACATTTATGATCCTGGGCTCAAGCCGGGGTCCATTTACCCTTCATGGGATCCTGGGATATTCCTCCCTTGCCGGAATGTTTATAGATTCCATCGTTGTATGGAATTTTTACATAAGAATGGGTAAAGAAGTCAGGGTCTCCAGGGGTATTCACTGGTATTCACTGGGAGCTTACCTTTGGTGGATTGCAGCATACATTACCGGTGCCCTGCTTGTTGCCTTCAGATACTGACCTTCTCAGCCGGACAAGGATCAATATTGGTTCATTCTGCCTGATGGTCGTTTAGTTCAAATGATTTAACGATTTTTCTTGGCAATTTTCGCCGGATAAAATACTTTTAGAAAAAAATCACAATGTACAACCCTACCCCAAAACTCCTGTGGATCGTCCTCATGGCGATTTTCGTCTCCTGCAATTCCCAGTCAGGAAAAAAAAATGAACAAAGCGCCGATCCGCTGGCTTCACACATCGATTCCGCTGTAAAACCCGGTGATGACTTTTTCCTTTTCGCCAACGGAAAATGGTTTAAACAACATCCGATTCCTGCCAGCGAGCAAAGTAATGGGCTGTGGCAGCTGATCCAGGATACGATCAACAGCCAGGTAAGAAACATCTGTGAATCTGCAGCAGCTGATAAAAACGCTGTTACGGGCAGCAATAAACAGAAGATCGGGGACTTCTTCTTTTCGGGGATGGACAGTGTTCGTCTGAACAGGGAGGAACTCAAAGGACTTAAGGCCAACCTTGACCGGATTGAAGGGATAAAAGCGTTGAAAGGAATTGCAGAAGAGGCTGCTTTCATCCATTCCGTGTCGGGTTCACCGGTTTTCGGTTTTTATATCGGGCAGGATGACCGGATCAGCAGCAAAAACGCTGTTTTTATTACGCAGGGCGGACTAAGTCTTCCCACCCGTGATTTTTATTTTGACAAGGATGAACGCGCAGCAACCATCCGTGTAAAGTTCAGGGAACATCTGTCCAGGATGTTTCAAATCATGGGTTGCCCGGATCCTGAAGCAAAAAAGGTGGCCGAAAATGTCATGAAACTCGAAACGGCCATTGCCGCCAGTTCCCGCAAACAGGCCGATACACGTGATCCCCTGAAGAACTACAATAAGATAACCCTGGACAGGCTGAAACAAATGACCCCGGAATTTGACTGGACCCTGTTTTTTGCCAGTGCAGGTCTTTCGGTTGTGGATACAGTGATTGTAGGACAACCTGAATTTTTGACAGCTTTGAATGGTCATCTGAGATCATTCCCTTTGGAGGTTTGGAAAGACTACCTGAAATACCATCTTATTCAAGGCCTTTCCCGCTACGTGGATGACAAAACCTACCGGGAATCATTCAGTTTTTACTCCACTGTCCTTCGCGGGATCGAGGAACCAAAACCCAGGTGGAAAAGGGTTGTCCAGGAAACAGATGGTTCGCTGGGGGAATTGATTGGGCAGATTTATGTAGATGAGTATCTTCCCAAAGGTACCAAGGAAAAACTGACCGAAATAGGCATTGCCATAAAGGCCGTTTACGCCGACCGTATCAGGGCCCTGGACTGGATGAGTGAAACAACCAAGGCTAAAGCCCTGAAAAAACTCGATGCAGTGATCATCAAGGTTGGTTATCCTGACAAGTGGAAAGATATGAGTGCGCTTAACATCGGGCGCGATTCCTACGTACAGAATGTAATGAATGCGAATAAATGGTGGTTTGGTTATATGGTTTCAAAATATGGTAAACCCGTTGACCGTACCGAATGGAACATGGAACCACAAAATTATAATGCTTACTACAATCCATCAAACAATGAAATCGTCGTTCCCGGGTGCAACATCATCGTCCCCGGATTCGAGCGAAAACTTGCAGATGACGCCATTCTTTATTCCATCATCGGTGGATCAACCTTCGGCCATGAGATCACCCACGGTTTTGATGACCAGGGTAGCAAATATGATGAAAACGGAAACCTGGTCAACTGGTGGACCATCGACGACAGCATACGTTTTTATGGTAAAACCAGGAAGATCGTAAAGCAGTTTGATAAATATGTAGCCGTTGACTCTCTTCATATCAACGGGGATCTCACCCAGGGCGAAAACATTGCCGATCTGGCCGGAGTTTTAATGGGTTACGAAGCCTTTCAAAAAACACCGCAATATAAGGATCATGTGATCATTGCCGGCCTTACCCCTGACCAGCGTTACTTTTTAGGATATGCGCTGGCCTGGATGATCAACGACCGTCCTGAGGCCATAGCAAGCCAGGTGCGAAGTGATGTACATTCACCTGCCAGGTTCCGGGTGCTTGGACCCCTTACAAATATCCCTGAATTCCATACTGCCTTCGCAATAAAAGAGGGAGATGCCATGTGGAGCGCTGATAGCCTGAGGGTTAAAATCTGGTAGTTCCTTCAGAAATCATCTCGCAGACATGGCTTTGATTTTGTAAAACACCTGGCCCATGAAAATGGTTAAGAGGGTTACAATGACAAACCAGGCTGCAAATTGAAACAGGTTCTGGCTTCTATATAACAGCGATGCGATGTTCCCGATGATCATCCATTGAATCACATACAGCGTGGTTACCTTTTGCCCAATCCATTTTACCATCATGGTAAACCGGTTATTCCCGTAATAGATATCGACCAGCTTCATCAGAGCCAGGTAGGATAACGAAAACAGGATGACCCATCCGAAAAACAGAATTCCGTGATGATAATAACCGCCCGCTCCGTTTAGTTTATGCGTAATACCTGATGCATAGGGAATGGTGATGATGATTCCGATCCACAAAGGGATGAAATAGATAAAGTGGTTACGGAGGTCTATTGCTTTAAGCGTTGGAAATCTTTGAACCAACAGGCAGAATGAATAGCCAGCCAGAACATACGAAAACCAGGGGAACAGTGGAAAATAGGACCATTGGGCTATTCCGAATAAAAAACCGATGGCATAGCCGGCCTCCCTGTTTTGCGATTCAAAAAGGTTAAGCGTCGGACTGATGGAAGCTACGAACACGGCTATAAGGGCATACAACCACCATTTTTTTCTGAAAAAAACCCTCAGGAACCCTGTCATGACCAGACTGAGCCCGGCCAGCGTTAATATATCGGCTCCCAGAATAAAAAATAATGGATCCAGCGACACCTTTCCAAGTATAATCTGCACTAGTAGATTTGCAGATCGGGCGATGTTGAGCAAAATGCCCCCAACAAATAACAAAAGTCCCCTCCTTAAAAAGTAGGATGTCGGTCTGGAGGATGAGGCTGCAAAATATCCCATCACCGCCAGGAATACCGGGGCACACATCGGTCCGCCCAGGAACAGGGATGTTTTTCCGATCAAACTTTGAAAGACGTCGGGTGAAACAAACTGTTCCATAAGATGCACCTGGATCATAAAAAGGACGGCAAATCCCTTCAGGAGATCGGCTGTACCATCACGTTCAGGCCGGTTAGCAGGCAGTTCAATCATGCAGGAACTTGCCCGAACCTATGCTCCCGTGGTCTGTGTTCACCTGGTACAGGTACATGCCCCTCGGCATCCCGGTTGTCTGGATCACCAATTCATGAAAGGTCCGGTCAACTTTGTATCGGTTGATAACCTGACCCGTTTCATTCATCAGGATGATCTCACCCTGATTGATCCCTTCCGGAAGCTGGTATGGAATAGTGATGTGGCCGCTTGCCGGATTGGGGAACGGTTTATCCACCAGCGCCTTGCCCCCGAAAGCAATCACCCCCTCAGGCAATGTTCCGGGAAGGGAATAGACCTGGGTATCCAGGGTCCAGAGAATGATGGAATAATCATAAACATAGGCAATCATCTTGGTGCCCGCCGTTCCTGCAGATTTAACTTCCAGGTAGGCACACCCCGGAATGGAGAGCAGTTCCTGGCCGTTTTCGTTGATCACTTTGGTGTAATAGGTATAATAAAGCAATGTTGTATCGTAGGAATAATAAATATAGGCCAGTTCCACCTTATTGTCGGAATTGAGCAGGGTCTCTGAAACTAATTTAATATCATATAGATACATCCCGGCAGGAACAGTCAGGTTGATGGTCTTCCATAAAGAATGATCAATGTTGTAAAGCCTGCATTGATTGTTCACAACATCCATCAGGTAATATTTGAACCCGGATATGGCCAGTTCGGTAATGCTGGTCGAGGCATTGTAGGTGTTTTCGAGTGTGATTTGTCCCCTGGCATTCCCGATCAGGGCAATGAACAGAAATAACCAAATTGCTTTTTTCATTCTCTATCGTGTTTTATTTGAACGATCAAAATTATTTCAATTACGTCTTTGAACACTTATGAAATTTTCAGAAAATGTTATAACATTATAAGATAATGAACATTGACTTTGTTAAAAAAAGTCACAATCTGTTTTGGAACCAGCAAGATCCATCAGGTTCATCCTGTTGGGTTCCTTCGAATAATTATAACTTTGCACATGAATTTGTCCCGAAAATAATACTGAATCCTATGATTAGAAGGATCATTTTTGTCATACTAATCTGTACCCTTTTCCAGGTAATCGCATTTGCCCAAAACAAGCGCATCCTCGATTCTCTCCGAAATGAATTAAAAAATCACGAAGCCCTTAAAATTCAAACAGGAAGGAGGGTCAGTTCCCTGGCCGACAGTATTAAATCCAACCTTCTGAATGACATGGCAAGGGAATATTTAAACTTTGATCTTGACAGCGCCATGATCCTGGCAAGGCAGGAATGCCTGCTATCAGAAATATCCGGTTTCAGGAAGGGAGTTGCAAACTCCTACCTGATGATAGGAAAAGTGATGCATCTGAAGGGGAATCTGACCCTCGCCATGGAATATTATCAGAAATCACTGAAGCAGTCTGAAGAGATCGGGTACCTGAAAGGCATCGGGAATTCATACAATGAGATAGGCAATGCCTATTATGATGAATGCAATTTCGATGAAGGGTTAAAAAATCATCTCATTGCTTTAAAAATCAGAAAAGAGATCGGGGATAAAAATGATATCGGCTGGGAGTATTGGTATATTGGATTATTATACAGTGCGATGGGAAACTATCCGGAGGCATTGAAAAATTATTTCACCGGGTTAAAGTTGCATGAGGAGATCGTGAATAAAAAGGGGATCGGACACATCCACGTCTCCATCGGGAAGATCTATTATGAGCAGGGCCTTTACCAGGAGGCTTTGAAAAACTTCAATATTTCATTAAAGATTTTTACTGAAACCGGTGACAAGATGGCCACTGGATGGGCATACTGGAATATCGGGACTACCTATTCCGCCCTTGGCAGTTATCCTGTGGCATTGAATTACATTTTAACCGGACTGAAAATCTTTGAACAGATCGGGATGAAAGGGTCCATCGCAGATTCCTATCAGTCATTGGCCTCAGTGAATCTCGCACTTCGCAACTATCCCGAATCTTTAAAAAATTGTTTTATCGCTTTGAAAATACGGGAAACAAATTTAAATACCGATGGGGTCGCTGATTTATATATGCTGATTGGTCAGGTTTACGAAAAACAGGGAAAACTTCAGGAAGCGCTCAGCTATGCAACAAAAGGGCTTTCATTGGTCAGGACGACCAGGAATAAGGGTCTTTTAAAAAAGGGCTATGCCACCCTGGCAGCCATTCATGCAAAGATGGGCAACTACAGATCGGCTTATGAAAATGAGTTATTGTACGAACAGGAGGATGATTCTATATACAGCAAAGAGAATACGAACAGGATGACCTCCCTGCAGATGACCTATGAATTTGACAAATTAGCACAGGCCGACAGTATTCAGCATGCCAATGAAAATAAAATCAACCTGCTGAATCTTCAGAAGCAAAAAACCTATACAGGAGCCGGAATCGCCGGTTTTCTCCTGGTAATGCTGCTCCTGTTTTTTGTCTACCGTAACTATACCAACCAGCGGAAAGCCACTGCTGAAATGGCTGTGGCAAGGAGACGGGCCGAGCAATCGGAACGATTCAAACAGCAGTTCCTGGCGAATATGAGCCATGAAATCCGTACTCCAATGAACGCGGTCATGGGGATGACCAACCTGCTGATCGATAAACATCCGAGAGATGACCAGCAAAAATACCTGGAGGGGATCAGGAAATCGTCGGGAATTTTATTGCATCTTCTCAACGACATCCTGGACCTTGCCAAGATTGAAGCGGGAAAGGTTGAACTCGAGATGATTGATTTTTCACTCCGGGAGGTGGTTGACCAGGTAATTCAGACCATGCATTTTAAGGCTGAGGAAAAAGGGCTGTATCTTTCAGGGTCAGTTCATGATTCCATCCCCGATGCACTCACAGGCGACCCGGTTCGCCTGAACCAGGTTCTGATGAATCTTACCGGTAATGCGATTAAATTTACCGACCGGGGCTCAGTTGTGATCAGGGTCGAACCCTCCGAACATGAAATGGAGTTGCAGGTGACGATGAAATTTTCAGTGACCGATACGGGGATCGGTATCGAAAAAGATAAACTGGGGTCGGTTTTTGAGGAGTTTTCACAGGCCAATCTCTCCGACACAAGGAAATTCGGGGGAACCGGGCTGGGCCTCTCCATATCAAACCATCTTGTCTCCCTGATGAACGGGAAGATCTGTGTAGAAAGCGAACCGGGTTCGGGGTCTGTCTTCTCATTTGAACTGGAATTTAAGCCCGGATCAGCCGAAAAACTGAGCGTGCAGAAGGCATCAGAAGGAAACATTGACGGCTCCATCCTGGATGGACTGTCACTGGTGATCGCTGATGATAATGATTACAACCTGGTTGTTGCCGTTGATACCCTGAAAGCCAAATCGCAGGTCAGCATCCTGACTGCATCCAACGGATTGGAGGCTGTTGAACTGCTGAAGAACAATAAGATCGATGTAGTCCTTATGGATGTCCACATGCCTGTAATGAACGGCTTTGAAGCAACGCAATACATCCGTGAACAACTACCCTTGCCTAAAAAGGAGGTTCCGGTGATTGCACTTACAGCCAGCGTGCTTCGCTCGGATCTTGAGCTCTGCCGGAATGCAGGCATGAATTCGTTTATCCCAAAACCGTTTACTGCCTCCCAGATGATCAAAGGGATTGCAGAAGCCCTGAAGATACCTCTACACTATTCTTCATCAGCACGAGGGAGTGAGCGGGAGATCAGCCAGGCAGGTAAGACAATACCACCGATAGAACCTGAGATGGAAAAAAATATGGGAGTCACTGACATGACCTACCTGAGAAAATTCTGTGAGAATGACGTTGCGCGAATGCAAAAGTACATTGCCATATTCCTGGATTCCGCTCAACCTTTGATTGATAAAATCAATGCAGCAACCGAAAATAATGATTTCAAGGAGATTGCCAGCCAGGTTCATGGTTACAAAACCAGATTCATCATGATGGGGATGCATGGAACAAAAGCTCTTGCAGACCAGATAGAGCAACAATGCCGGGAAGAAGGGAATCCGGAGGTGATTAAAAAAAAACTTTCGGATCTGTTAAAGCAAATTCAGATGGCAGTATCGGAATTGCGTGCACCCTGAAAATTCAAAAAGAATTTTCTATTTTTGCATCCTAAACCAGGAATCATGGAAATAGGTAAACCAAAGAAGATTTTCATCGTAGATGATGACATGATGCTCACCGAAGCGATCAGTGATTGGCTTACAAGGACTGTTCCTCACAATATTTCCATATTTCATACCGGGGAAGAGTGTTTAAAACACCTGTATGACAAACCGGATGTGGTGGTGCTGGACTATTTTCTGAATACGGTGTCCAAAGATGCTGCAAACGGGATTGAAATACTGAAAGCCATAAAAAAATATGATCCCGCCGTTCATGTCATTCTTCTTTCAAGCCAGGAACATTACGGCATTGCTATGCAGTCGATCCAGAAAGGGGCTGAACACTATGTGATCAAAGATGAAAAGGCCTTCGAAAAAATTGCTTCCCTGATCAATGAATTCAGGTAATCCCTGATCCTAGTTTAATTAGTTTTCAGGCCTAACAGTGCACTACTTAAAAGCAAAAAGTCTTGAACATATTGATGTTCAAGACTTTTCTGCGTTTCTTCCGTGGCATCGACTGGAATTGAACCAGTGACACAAGGATTTTCAGTCCTCTGCTCTACCATCTGAGCTACGACGCCAGTTTGGAGGTGCAAATATACAATTAATTTTCAAATCTGCAAGCGCATTTCATTCTTCCTGAAAATTCATCCATTTCATTTTAGCTGATTAAACATTCATTTAAAAAGATTTTGGTGACAATTACTTATTGTCCTTAGTAAACAGGTGAAAGCTGAATACCTTTGTAAAAAAAATAACATGAAGGCTACATATCTTGTTGCAAAAAACAAACTCCAGTGGATGAATGTAATTTCTACATCGCTTATCCTCATTTTGCTCTTTACGGGATGTCATAAACAGGAGACCACCAGCAACACTGAAACCCTGACCATCGATCAGTTGAAAGTTGCCTCAACATTCAGCTGGGCGACTGTTCATGATGTAAACATTTCGATCTCGGCAAAAGATAACCTGGATAACCCGATTGAGGGGGTAAGGTTTACGGTTTATACTGCAAACCCCGATTCAGGAGGTGTTTATCTGGTAAGTGGTGTCAGTGGAACAGATGGAATGTGGAATTCAATTGCATCTTTACCCACAGCCATGAAAAACGTAACTGTATTCAATAATTTCCTCGGACTTATCCGTCAGATGGAATTGTCGGTGAATGCAGGAATGGTGAGCGGACAGTTTGGTGGAAAACCCCCGGTTCCCGCAACAGAAAAATCTGCAATGAATGCCGATGGATTTAAAAGTTCAAATTCCATCAAGTGGGTATATATGAGTACATTTAATTCCCAGGGCGTTCCCAATAACCTGATGCCTGCAAATGATCCGGTTGACCAGGTTTTGATGAATGATATCAATAAGGCTCTTCCTGAATATAAGAATGAAATCGTAGCTCATCCTGAATGGTTTACAGGTAATCCACCAAATAATATTGAAATTCTGAGTTTGAGCGACGTATATATCACCTATATAACTGAAGGTGCCGGATGGATGAACACGCTGGGATTTTTCACCTTTAATACCAATTCTCCGCCAGTAACGGCATCAGCGATTGATACCATACACATTATTTTTCCAAATGTAAGCAATGCCGGCAGCGGTGGAGGTTTGAACCCCGGTAATAAAATATATCTAGGGAAATTTCCTGCAGGAAAATCTATCGGCTTTGCTCTGGTTCCTCATGGCTGGAACGGCAGTCAGACCTACGTTGGTCCAAGCAATGACGTTTGGTATTCCATTCCGTCCTTTAATACGACCGATCCGCTCATGCTCAAGCATTTGTTCTTTTTTAAAGATCCGTCGCGTCAGCAGGTCATGTTTACACTGGAGGATCAGGGTAAATACCAGGGAGCTGACCTGGATTGCAATGACAATGTATTTTACCTGACCATCAGCCCCTCCATACAGGGGATTAACACGACAAATATGCCGCTCATGGCCACGACTGTGGTTGATGCAGACCATGATGGGGTTCCTGATGCTTCGGATGACTATCCGAACGATCCGCTCAAAGCTTTCAATAACTTTACCCCTTCCAAAACAGGTTTAGGTTCGCTTGCTTTCGAAGATCTATGGCCTGGCAGGGGCGATTATGATTTCAATGATCTGGTAATATCTTACCGTTTTAATCAGATCACCAATGCTCAAAACCAGGTTGCTGAAATCGATGCCACCCTCATCACTGAGGCGGCCGGGGCAACACTGCACAACGGCTTTGCTTTCCAGTTACCCTATTCTCCGGATAAGATCCTGACCGTAACAGGCACCAGCGTGAAACACGACTATATTACCCTGTCGGCAAATAAAACCGAGGCAGGACAATCAAAAGCGGTCATCGTGGCCTATGATGATGCTTTTGACAGAATGCCTGCCACCGGCCAGGGGATAGGTGTAAACACCGAAGTGGGTGTTCCCTACGTCACCCCCGACACCCTGAAACTGGTCATTAAACTGGCAACACCAGTCGCGGTCAGCCAGGCGGGCATCCCTCCTTACAATTCATTCATTATTGTGAACGGGATCCGTAACCGTGAAGTTCATCTTGCCGATCAACCGCCCACCGATAAGGTTAACGGAAGCGATTTTGGGACAGTCGACGATGACAGCAAACCCGGACAAAACCGTTATTACAAAACGGTGAACAACCTTCCCTGGGCATTGAATATTGCTGAGAAATTCGATTATCCGGTTGAACGGGCAGCAATCAATACCGCCTATCTTAAATTTAACGGCTGGGCTACAAGTTCGGGTGCGGTATATCCCGACTGGTATAAGAAACTCGGGGGATACCGTCAATCTACCCTGATATACTCGCATTGATCTTTACCACAATCAAATTCTCCGTACTTTTGGGGTATGAAGAATTTTGTAATTGATCTGGGTAATACCAATAAAAAACTTGCTCTTTTTAACGGAGAAAAGCTGGTTGCCCTTGAGCAATTCAAATCGGTCAGCCTGGATACTTTCTTCGAATTTATCAGGGAACATCCCGGAATAAATCACTGCATCCTTTCTGCAGTCACACCTTACGACGATGCAATACGTCGCCTCTTAACTGAAAATTTCCAGTTCTATGAACTGGATGAACATACACCAGTTCCGATAATAAACAGTTACGAGACACAAGCCACCCTGGGAAAGGATCGCCTGGCTGCCGCTGTTGCAGGAGCCAGCCATTTCCCGGGAAAGAATACCCTCATCATCAATGCCGGCACCTGCATTACCTATGATTTTATAAATGAACAGAATGAGTATCTCGGTGGGGCAATTTCACCGGGATTACTCATGCGATTCAATGCCCTTCATACTTTTACCGGCAAATTACCGTTTGTTTCTTTCCGGGATGTTGGGATCCTGCTTGGAAAAAACACGGAGGATTCTATCCTTGCCGGAGTTCTCACCGGTGCAACAGCTGAAATTGAGGGAATTGCAGAAAGGTACCTGCAGAAATACCCGGATCTTCAGATTGTTCTCAGCGGAGGAGATTATAAATATTTTGATAAACGGCTAAAAATTAGCATCTTTGCACTCCCAAATATCGTCATACACGGTTTACAACAAATTCTTGTATTTAATGTCAATAAAGCCAAATAGACTGCGACTCCCAATAATTCTTTGCTCCCTGTTTCTTTGCCTGACCCTGTTTTCGCAGATCCGGATCACCTCACCTTACTCCCGTTTTGGCATTGGCGACCTTTCTGATAATAATAATGCATGGAATATGACCATGGGTCAATTAGGCATCGGACTTAGCAGCCCATACCATGTAAATTTTGCAAACCCGGCCTCCTATTCTGGATTCGATTCACTCTCCTTTGTTTTTGAAGGCGGTTTTAACGGGGAATTTGTAACACTTCGTTCAAATTTTCAGACCGTCAATCGCAATTATGCATCATTGGGATACCTGCTGTTTGGAATGCCTGTCAACAAATGGTGGAAAACAAGCCTTGGATTGGTTCCCTTCAGCGATGTAGGTTACAATGTGGCAAATTATGAAGAGTATCCCAACTCGGGCACCGTAATTCGTCTTTATTCGGGTTCTGGAGGAATAAACCGCTTATACTGGGGCAATGCATTCCGTCTTTTTAAAAATCTTTCAATCGGGCTCAATGTCTCCTACCTGTTTGGCAGCATGAACCGCCAGGCAATGGTCCTGTTTCCTGATTCCTCCGCCGCCATGAATTTCAAGGAGGACTATTATGTGACGATGAACGATCTGGCATTCAATTTTGGTGCACAATACAGGGCCAAAATAAAAAATGACCTTTTTCTCACCGTGGGTGCAGTTTTCAATCCTGCGCTCAGCATGGCTGCCAAAACAGATATCCTTGCCCAAACCTTTTTAATCAGCACCGACGGGGTCGAAATACCACACGACACCCTGGCTACTGCAGTAGGATTTAAAGGCCGTATTGTCATCCCCATGATGATAGGAGGAGGCTTCTCATTTGCAAAAACCGACAAATGGATGGTGGGGCTTGATTATAAGTGGCAGAACTGGGAAAAGTTCACCGCATTCGATCAGAGTGACTCTCTTGTTAACAGCTGGCAGGTTAATTTCGGTGGAGAAATTATTCCCAAGGCCGACAATTACTCCAACTATTTTGCCCGCGTCCATTATCGCCTGGGATTTACCTATGGAAAAACCTACCTCCATCTTCGCGGTCAGGATCTGAATGAATATGCAATTACCTTTGGATTTGGCCTTCCGCTGAGAGGAATGAAAACCATGCTTAATCTTGGCGGACAATATGGTGTGAGGGGTACCACTGCACAAGACTTGATCCGCGAGAGCTATTTTAAAATTGTCATTGGTTTTTCCATCTATGAAAGATGGTTTATCAAACGTAAGTATTACTAGACTTGAAACCGCATTTTTCTTATTATTTTCCTCTCCTCCTGTTATTATCCCTGCTTTTATTTGTCGCATGCAGCAAGGCCCCAAAGGCTGATGAGATTTCAGTAGTTAAAGAAAACACCCCCGTCATGTCGGCCCATAATATCGATGTTCTGTTCAGCGACTCAGGAAAAATTCAGGCCCGCCTTACGAGTCCCCTTATGAATCAATATGACGGCGAAAATCCTTATGTTGAATTTCCAAATGGATTCAAAGTCTATATGTTTGACTCTGTCATGAATGTCGCTTCAACCATTACCGGAAATCGTGGAGTAAGAAGGGTCAATGCACGGATGATGGAAGCCTGGGGGAATGTCATCGTCCGGAATGAGAAGAAAAATGAGCAGCTCAATACCGAACACCTTCTCTGGGATGAAAACAAGCACATGATCTGGTCAGACGTAAAGGTCAGGATCACACGGCCCGATAACATTATGAACGGGACCTCCATGGAGTCAAATGAAGCATTCACACGGTATACTATTCAGAATTTCAGCGGACAGATGACGGTAAAGAGTGATTCCATATAAAACAGCAAATTAGGCTGCATTCTTGAATTAATGAGCCTAAGTCTTTGTAGTTTGCTGAATTATCTATACTTTTGCACCCTATTTTAAATTAAAAATCATCATAGCATGGCGATTATCGGAAGTATCAGAAAACACTCAGGACTTGCAGTCATTATTGTGGGTGTTGCAATAGCAGCCTTTGTAATTGGGGACTTTGGGAAAAAAAGTGTCAAGGGATCCAATGACATTGGCATTGTGAATGGAGAAAGTATTCCCTACATGGAATTCAATGGCAAAGTTGAAAAGAACCTTGAGGCCCAGAAAGAAAATTCAGGCAACGATAAAATTACTGATCAGGAAACCTATCAGATTCGTCAGAGCACCTGGACATCTGCTGTGAAAGAACTGCTGATGGGAGAAGAATACAATGAGCTGGGTTTGACTGTTTCGCCCGAAGAACTATTCGACCAGATTCAAGGCAAACAACCCCACAGGTTCATTCTCCAGTATTTCAAAGATCCTGCTACCGGACAATATGACCCGGCACTTGTGCTGAATTATCTTAAGAACCTTGACAAAATGGAACCCAAAGCCCGGGATCAATGGTTGCGGTTTGAAAAGGCCATCAAGGATGATCGCCAGGAGAGTAAATTCAACAACCTCCTTACCAAGGGCTACTATGTTCCAAAGGCGTTTTTGAAAAAGGATTTTATCAATCAGAACAAATCGCTGAAGCTGTTCGTCGTTGCTCCTGACGTTGCTGCGGTTTCTGACAGCGCTGTTAAACTTACCGATGCGGATTATCAGAAATTCTACGATAAAAACAAGGTATATTTTTATATGGATGAAGCAGCCCGCGACATTGATTATGTTGTGTTTGATGTAAAGCCTTCAGATGTTGACCGCAGGAAAACAGCAGAAGACGTTGTTCAACTGTACAAGGATTTTCAATCCAGTTCTGATGCCATGAATTTTGCCACAGCGAATTCCGATAAAAAAACCGATTCTGTTTTTGTAAAAAAAGGAGGATTCCCTCCCCAGCTTGATTCGATCCTCTTTGTCTCAAAGCCAGGGACCCTTTTCCCACCCTTTGAATTCAACAACTCATGGATTATGGCCAGGTTGCTTGACATACAGGAGCGTCCTGATTCAATGAACGGTTCTCAGATTTTAGTAGGCTATGCCGGATCAGGCAACGAGAACATTAAACGCACCAAAGTTCAGGCAAAAGCAAAAGCCGACAGCCTGCTGGCTGTTCTGAAGAAGAATCCTGAAAAGTTTGGCGAAATTGCAAAACTGGTTTCCGATTATCCCAGTGCAAAGGATGATGCCGGCGATCTGAAATGGTTTACGGATGGCAGCCCCAACTTTGATCCCTTCTTCAAGGCAGGTATTGAAATGAAACCAAAAGATATTAAGGTGATTGAGACCCGTATCGGCTATTCGCTCTTCCTTCTCAACAACAAAACCAAACCTGTAAAAAAGGTTAAGGCTGCAGTCTTGGCCCGTTCAATTGAGCCCAGCAATCAGACCTACCAGGACACCTATATGATAGCAAGCGCTTTCGCCGGACAGAACAAAACACCCGAAACCTTCGAGAAAACTGCAGTGGAAAAAGGACTTCAAAAAAGGTCAGCTTCCAGTGTTCGTGAGATGGATAATATCATAACCGGACTCCCCATAGCCCGTGAAATCGTACGTTGGGCCTTTGCAGAAAATACCAAGGTCGGCGAAGTCAGCCCTGTCTTTGATGTCAATGGAAAATATGTAGTCGCGATTTTGAAATCCTCCTCTGTAAAGGGACAACAAACCCTTGAAGCTGTGAAGCAGCGGATTGAACCTTCTGTAAAAAACATGAAGAAAATCGATATCACGGCCGAAAAAATGAAACAGGCATTGGGAACCACCAAAGACATTGCAGCCCTTGCGGCCAAATCAGGATCAAAAGTTGATACGGTCATCCTGACTTTTTCAGGCTTTAACCGTTCCAGCATTGGCCGTGAAGGCGAACTGGTAGGCCAACTGTTTACAACCAAAAAAGGAGAACTGCAGGGTCCCCTCACGGGCAACTATGGCGTTTACTTCTGTGTGATCAACGATATTACAGAACCCGCTGCAAAGGAAGACTTCACCAATGAATTTATGCAGCAGCTGCAAGGATTCAACCAGCGTGTTTCCGGTACCATGTACCAGGCTCTTGAAAAAACAGCCAAGATCACAGATAACCGGTTGATGTTCTACTAATATCCGGATTTATATAAATAAAAAAGGCTGTCTCAGTAAAAGGGCAGCCTTTTTTATTTATAAAGGGTCGGATTACTATTCTGCTAAAACCAGGACTTTGTCACTGAGGACCTCAATGACTCCACCTTTGATATCGAAAAAGAGCTCCTCCTTCTTTCCTTTGAGAAGAATTTTGATTTTCCCTTTCTTAAGTACGGAAATAAGGGGTGCATGATGGCTTAGCACTTCGAATGACCCATCAATACCAGGCAGCTGAATCAGCTGTACATCATCACCAGTAAAGATGACCGAATCGGGGGTTATGATTTCAACTTTCATGTTACTTACTGTCTGCAAGCATCTTCTTACCTTTCTCAATGGCCTCTTCAATGGTTCCCACCATGCTGAAGGCCGACTCTGGATATTCATCAACAGCACCATCCATGATCATGTTGAATCCTTTGATGGTGTCTTCAATGTTCACAAAGGCACCGGGGATACCGGTGAACTGAGTGGCAACAAAGAATGGTTGTGACAGGAAGCGCTGTACACGACGGGCACGTGAAACCACCAGTTTGTCTTCATCCGACAATTCATCCATCCCGAGAATTGCAATGATGTCCTGAAGTTCCTTATACCGTTGAAGAATCCTTTTAACACGCTGTGCTGTATTGTAATGTTCGTCTCCTACTACATCCGGTGAAAGGATGCGTGATGTGGAGTCAAGCGGATCAACGGCAGGATAAATTCCCAGCTCGGATATTTTACGGCTTAACACGGTGGTGGCATCAAGGTGGGCGAAGGTTGTAGCCGGTGCAGGGTCTGTAAGGTCGTCGGCCGGTACATAAACAGCCTGAACCGAAGTGATGGACCCGCGTTTGGTAGAGGTAATGCGTTCCTGCATGATCCCCATTTCAGAGGCCAGGGTAGGTTGATATCCAACTGCCGATGGCATTCTGCCAAGAAGGGCAGAAACCTCAGATCCGGCCTGTGTGAACCGGAAAATATTATCAATAAAGAACAGAATATCGCGTCCGCCTGATTTTTCATCGCCATCGCGGAAATATTCAGCCATGGTAAGTCCCGAAAGAGCAACACGGGCACGGGCTCCGGGAGGTTCGTTCATCTGGCCGAACACCAGCGTGGCCTGAGATTTCAGAAGCTCTTCATGATCCACTTTCGAGAGATCCCAGCCTCCTTTTTCCATATCCTCCTGAAACTCCTTGCCATATCTGATAACACCAGATTCAATCATTTCACGAAGCAGGTCGTTACCTTCACGGGTACGCTCTCCAACTCCGCCAAATACCGACAGACCGGCATATTTCTTGGCAATGTTGTTGATGAGTTCCATGATGATTACCGTTTTCCCGACTCCGGCACCACCAAACAATCCGATCTTCCCACCCTTTGAATAGGGCTCGATCAGGTCAATGACTTTAATCCCGGTAAACAGAACCTCTTTCGAGGTGCTTAGTGTGTCAAATTTGGGGGGATCCCGGTGAATGGCATATACATTTTCTTCAGAAACAGCACCTAAACCATCAATGGGCTTTCCAATTACATTAAACAATCTTCCCCTGACCATGTCGCCCACCGGCATTGAAATAGGCATGCCTTTTGCCACAACTTCCATCCCGCGGCGCAATCCATCTGTTGAATCCATAGCAACGGTGCGCATGGTGTGCTCACCTACATCGTACTGACATTCCAGTACAATTACATCACCCTTTTCATTTGTAACCTCTAGGGCATCATAAATGTTGGGAAGTTTGACATCTTCATCAAAGATCACGTCAATCACAGGTCCAATGATCTGCGAAATTTTACCGTTTTTCTTCACTTGCATGGCAGTACATTATAATTTGTGCAAAGATAAAATATCTGATTGATTAAATGTTTGATGTGGAAAATTTTTCCCGTAGCTTTGTCGTTATCAATATGACAAACCTAACAAAAAAACATGAAGTTATTTAAATACTGCTTATTATTCCTTTTTCTAATCCCCATTTTTTCCTTTGCCCAACGAAATACCGATGCCATCATTGATACTGTTGAAACACCCAGCGGTCCAGCTATTCTTTATAAAAACTTCACCTGGGAATATCTCCTGGATGAACCGGTACTGATGTCCATCGATGAAGATTCAACCGGTCTGTTTTCTACCCAATGGATCAACAACCAGATTTTCGCTTACCGGATCAAGCCTGATTCAATTCATGATACGCTGGTCGTTCTTGTTACCCCGGAGCGCCTTTTCACCCTTCCGATCTATGGGAAACTGTTCAGGGGATTCACCTATTCACATAAAGGTCTGGATATCAAACTAAACAAAGGAGATACCGTGGATGCTGCCTTCGATGGAGTAGTGAGATATGCTAAATACAACCGGGGAGGTTTCGGGAACCTGGTTATCATACGCCATTACAACGGGCTGGAAACCTATTACGGACATCTCTCAAAAATCAATGTAAAGATTAACCAAATCGTAAAATCAGGGGAGCCCATTGCCCTGGGTGGTTCAAGTGGCAGGAGCCGCGGCCCCCATCTCCACTTTGAGGTCCGGTACAAGGACGTTCCGCTTGACCCGCTTCGAATGATCGACTTTGATAATAAAAAGCTTATATCTAATAACTTCCCTGTGACCAAGCGGGTGTTTTATCCCAACGATTTTGTTCCAAATGCCCTCGTAATAAGGATAAAAAAAGGGGATACTGTTGGCAAACTGGCAAACAAATATCACACTTCGATCAAGGAAATTTGCGCCATGAATAAAATTAAACCAACCACAATTTTAAAAGTTGGAAGGCAGATCAGGGTGCGCTAATAAATGTACAATTTACGATTTTAGATTTACGATTTCAGCGCTAGTCCAAAGGAAGTGTTAATGACAAGTGGCTATTGCCTAATGGCTAATGGCTGAACTTTCGTTGGAATCAGTCACGTTCAGCTGTGCAAAAACTTTTTTCTGAAAAAAGATCAGGATTGCTACTCCGGTTGTTATAGCTGAATCGGCGATGTTGAATACAGGCCTGAAAAAGGTGAATTCTTCCCCACCCACAAATGGGAACCATGATGGATAATGGGTTTCGATGATCGGGAAATAGAGCATGTCCACTACCTTTCCGTGTAAAAAAGTGCCATATCCACCCTCTTTCGGGAAAAGTGTAGCCACCTGGATATAGTTACTTTCATTGAATATAAGTCCATAGATAGCGCTGTCGATGATATTTCCAAGCGCTCCGGCCATGATCAGCGAGATGCAAAAAATGAGCAATAAATTTGCTCCTTTTTTTGTAACACGATAGATCCACCACCCGATGATGATTACCGCGACGACCCTGAACAGACTCAGCAATAGCTTTCCATTGCTCCCTCCAAGTTTCATCCCGAAAGCCATTCCTTCATTTTCAGTAAAATGGAGATAAAACCAATTACCGAGGATGGCATGACTTTCCCCCATATAGAAAGTGGTCTTGATCCATATCTTTAACATCTGATCAAGAAGGAGAACTATGAAAATAATCAGGGCAGCTTTTTTCAAAAAAGAATCAATTAAAGGAACGATTATTCCAGGTCAGGATCAGTCGGACGTGCGGCCACAGGCGCAGTAGCTACCTGTACCCGTTTGGCTTCAATGCTCAGTGTTGCATGGGGTACACTTCTGAGGCGGTCTTTCGGGATCAGTTTGCCTGTCACCCTGCAGATGCCATAGGTTTTGTTTTCAATCCGGATCAGTGCATTCTCTAGCGATTTGATAAATTTTTCCTGCCGTGCAGCAAATTTGCTGTTCTCCTCTTTTGAAAAAACCTGGTATCCCTCCTCCAGCACTTTAAATGTGGGGGAGGTATCATTCGTATCGTGTTCATTACCGGTTGTATACGATTCCGTCAAGAGCTTCAGGTCGTTGTGTGCCTTTTCCAGTTTCTTTAGAATGATTTGTTTGAATTCCTCAAGCTCTTCATCCGAATACCGGTTCTTTTCCATCTGAGCTGTTCCTGTTGCTTTTTTCATGATCAAAAATTTTGAATTGTACTATAAAAAAAATATTGAAATCTGACATCGGGAACCGACCTGATTTCAATTTTAAATCCTTATTCCACCCGATTAATTACCAGGTAGGTAGATACTGAATCTGTCAATTCAATCAGTGTTTTTGACGACTCTTCGAGGGTCTGCACTATTTCGAATGACTGAGCCAGAATTTCTGCGCAAATATATGAAATATTCTGATGTACAGCCTCATCAATATCAGGATGTGACTGGAATTTCACCCAAATTTTGTCAGTAACATCAAATCCTTTGTCTTTCCTGAGATTTTGAATCCGATTGATCACTTCGCGTGCAATGCCCTCCTTCCATAGTTCGGGCGTTATGGTTATGTCAAGTGCCACAGTCAAAGGGCCCATATTTGCAACCTGCCATCCGGGAATATCCTCTGAAAGTATTTCCACATCATCAAAAAGCAATTCAACAGGCTGACCATCCACATTCAATGAAAGTTTGCCCTCCTTTTCCAGTATCGTTATTTCTTCCTGCGAAATGGCCAGCACAGCAACCGCCAGTTGTTTCATCATTTTGCCGTAACGTGGACCAAGTTTTTTAAAATCTGGCTTGACTTTTTTAACCAGGATGCCGGCGGTGTCGGTAATATATTCGAGCTCCTTTACATTTACTTCCGAGAGGATGAGGTTTTTCACCGCATCGATCTGAACTCTCATATGATCGTTCATCAGCGGGATGAGGATCTTGTTTAAAGGCTGCCTGACGCGCAGTTTTGTTGATTTCCTGATTGACAACACCATGGAAGCGATTTTCTGGGCCAGTTCCATCCGCTCCTCGAGGCCCTGATCGATTAATGAAAGATCAACCTGCGGGAAGCCTGAAAGATGTACTGAATCGACTTTAAATCGTCCTGTCACGCTGTTGAGATCAATAAACAACCGATCAGCAAAGAAAGGGGCTATGGGTGAGGCGAGCTGTGCAATCACCTCAAGACATTGATAGAGTGTTTGGTACGCCGAAATTTTATCCTGTGTATAATCCCCTTTCCAGAAACGCCGGCGGCAAAGCCGCACATACCAGTTACTCAGGTGCTCGTCAACAAAATCGGAGATGGCACGACCAGCCTTGGTAGGTTCATATTCATTATAATATTCGTCGGTCTGCCTGATCAGCGAGTTCAGTTCTGAGAGTATCCAACGGTCAATTTCCGGTCGTTCATTGATCGGAATTTCCGGCTCATTGTATGCAAATCCGTCAATATTGGCATACAGTGAGTAAAAAGCATAGGTGTTGTATAGCGTTCCGAAAAACTTCCTCCTGATCTCTTCGATGCCTTCGAGATCAAATTTAAGATTATCCCAGGGCTGGGAATTGGTAATGAGGTACCAGCGGGTTGCATCCGGTCCGTATTTATTGATGGTTTCAAAAGGATCCACGGCATTGCCAAGCCGCTTCGACATTTTATTGCCGTTTTTATCAAGCACCAGTCCGTTCGAGACGCAGGTTTTATATGAAATACCCCCGAAAAGCATCACCGCGATGGCATGCAAGGTAAAGAACCAGCCACGGGTTTGATCCACCCCTTCAGCAATAAAATCGGCGGGGAAATAGGATTCAAACTTATGGGTCTGATCAAACGGATAGTGATACTGGGCATAGGGCATTGCTCCGGAATCGAACCAAACATCGATGAGGTCGGCTTCCCTGTACATTGGCTTCCCGTCACTGGTCACCAGGACGATATCATCAACAAACGGACGGTGAAGATCAAAGGAGTGATAGTTGTCATCGGTGGTATTCCCGGGTATATAATTTTCAAGCGGGTTGGTTGTCATTACTCCGGCCTGCACGGCTTTATCTATTTCCGCCTTCAGCTGAGCAACTGAGCCAATGCAGATCTCCTGTTTTTCATCCCTGGTTCTCCAGATCGGCAGGGGTGTTCCCCAGAAACGTGAACGTGAAAGGTTCCAGTCGACCAGGTTTTCAAGCCAGTTTCCAAAACGGCCGGTGCCGGTCGATTCCGGCTTCCAGTTGATGGTCTTATTCAGGGCGATCATTTCATCCTTGTAGGCAGTGGTACGGATAAACCATGAATCGAGCGGATAATAAAGAATGGGTTTGTCAGTTCGCCAGCAGTGCGGATAGGAGTGTTCGTATTTCTCCGATCTGAAGGCTTTGTTTTCATGCTTCAGCTTGACAATGATGTCGATATCGACCGGAGGACATTTTCCCTCCAAACAATCAGCATCATACTCTGGTTTTACATAGCGGCCGGCAAACTCGCCCATCTGGTCGGTGAACCTTCCCTGTTTGTCAACCAGGGTCAATGAACCCAATCCATATTGCCGCCCTACGCGAAAGTCGTCAGCGCCAAAACTAGGTGCGATGTGTACGATCCCGGTACCATCCTCGGTAGTAACAAAATCTCCCAGAACAACCCGGAAAGGATCGCCATCTTCAGGCTGGGCATAAGGCATCAACTGTTCAAAACGGATACCTTCAAAATCCCTGCCCTTGAATTCTGCCACCACCTGGTAAGGGATTTGCTTATCGCCTTCATGGTAACTCTCCATCTCAAGCTGGCTGTTTTTCTCAGGAAAATATTGATGGAGCAGTTCCCTGGCCAGGACAACCGTTTGTTCAGTAAACGTATATGGATTAAAAGTTTTAACAACAACGTAGGTGATCTCCTTCCCCATCGCCAAACCGGTATTCGAAGGCAGAGTCCAGGGGGTGGTTGTCCATGCCAGGATGTAAAGTTCTCCGAAGAGGTCTGAAAAGAGAAATTCCGACTTCTCATTCCTGATCACTTTGAACTGGGCTACAACCGTATTGTCCTTTACCATTTTATAGGTGCCGGGCTGGTTGAGTTCATGGGTACTGAGCCCTGTCCCGGCTGCCGGGGAATATGGCTGGATGGTATATCCTTTATAGATCAGACCCTTCTCATACAACTTGCCCAACAGGTACCATACACTCTCGATGTATTTATTTTCATAGGTGATATAGGGATCATCGAGGTTCAACCAGTAACCCATACGGATGGTCAGGTCGTCCCAGAGATCTTTATACTTCATCACTTCTGTACGACATTCTTTGTTGTAATCCTCAATGGAAATCGATTTACCGATGTCCTCCTTGGTAATCCCAAGTTTCTTTTCCACTCCGATCTCAATGGGAAGTCCATGGGTATCCCATCCGGCTTTCCGGCTCACATAAAAGCCTTTCATTGTCTTGTAGCGGCAGAATATATCCTTGATAGCGCGGGCCATCACATGATGAATCCCCGGAATGCCGTTGGCTGAAGGTGGACCTTCATAGAAGACGTAGGGAGGCTTGCCTTCGGTCAGTTTTAAGCTCTTTTCGAAGGTACCCTGCTCCTGCCAGTAGGCTTGAATTTCGTCACCAATCCGGGTCAGGTCAAGGTTTTTGTATTCGGTGTATCGTTTACTCATTGCTCATCGTTCATCATAGATCCGGAAACTTCCCGGAAATTCAGTAGCCATTTTCCATTTCATCCTTTTGCATCCTGAAAAGGCGTGCAAAATTACGAAAATTTCTTTTATTCAGATATATACCATGCATCAACCGATTTTTGCAACAGGAGTTGTGCCTGAAATTTTTTACTTTTATCCTTGTAAAAAAACATTCCATGCCTGATAAAACTTCCATCATCCTCGAAAACATCCTCCATCGCAAAAGCGTACGCAATTTCACAGGCGAACCAGTCACAAATGACATCCTCCTGACCCTCCTGAAAGCAGGGATGGCAGCACCATCGGCACGTAACCGGCAGCCACTGGCCTTCATTGCAGTTACGGAGCGGATGGTACTTGATGGCATGGGTGAAGGGTTGCCCTATACCAAGATGCTGTTCAAGGCAGGAGCCTGTATCGTTGTTTGCGGGGATTCCAAGGTTGACCTGCAACAGGGAGCCAATGACCTCTGGTACCAGGATGCTGCCGCCGCAACTGAAAATATTCTGCTGGCCATCGAAGCAGTGGGGCTGGGAGGCGTTTGGTCGGCGCTCTATCCCTATCCTGATCGGGAAAACCATGTGCGTAAATGGCTGAAATTACCTCCCGAAGTCACTCCTTTCAGCATTGTTCCGGTTGGGCATCCTGCAGGTCAGGATCAGCCAAAGGAGAAGTTCAAAGCCGAAAAAATTCACTGGGAACACTGGTAATTCATATTGAATTTATGATAGCTGACCCGGCAAAGGGGCTGATCAATTCACTACCTTTGCAAAAAATTTCTTATGGGAAAAAGATCCACCCTTTATACCCTCCTGTTCACCGGTTTATTGTCGTTATTTTTCACCTTCCGGATCGTCGGGCAGATTCCACCAGGATATTACGATCCGGCTGATGGAAAAACAGAGGTGGCGCTACAGGCCGCTTTGCATGATATAATCAAGGGACATACGGTTATATCCTATGGGGAAATCTGGACCGCCTTTTACACCACTGATGACAAACCCAATGGTACAGTCTGGGATATGTATTCTGACATTCCCGACGGAACTCCCAACGGGAACCCGCCCTATTCCTATACCTTCGGTTCCGATCAGTGCGGGAATTATGGTGGTGAAGGGGAGTGTTACAACAGAGAGCATTCCTGGCCTAAAAGCTGGTTCAATGATATTCCTCCTATGAACTCCGATTTGTTTCATATTTATCCGACGGATGGTTATGTAAATGGGAAAAGGAACAATTATGCCTACGGTACTGTTTCAACTGCCGGGTGGACCTCCCAGAATGGAAGTAAACTTGGAACATGCAACTGGCCCGGGTTTACCGGAACCGCATTTGAACCAATTGATGATTACAAAGGCGATTTTGCACGGACCTATTTCTATATGTCAACACGATATTACACAGAGGACGGAAGCTGGAATGTTACAGAAATGACCAACAAATCCCAGCTTCAGCCCTGGGCCTTGCAGATGATGCTGCATTGGTGCATCATTGATCCTGTTTCACAAAAAGAGACCGACCGGAATAGTACCATTTATACCATCCAGCACAACCGCAACCCCTTCATTGACCACCCTGAATTCGCAACGCTGATCTGGGGAAACCCGGTTGGAACTGAAGATATAAATTCGATGAATAACCGGTTGGCTGTATATCCTAATCCTGCCAGAGATCATTGTACACTTACCCTTCCGGCATCAGGTCCCAGTGAAGATATTCAACCTGTTCTTTTTTCGGTGGCCGGAATTAAGTTTTTACCAGGCTACTCCTGGCATGGAAAGACACTTGAATTTGACATAAAATCACTACCTGAAGGGATATATTTCATGGTCCTGCAAGGAGAGCAGGCGGTATACCGGTCAAAAGTTGTGAAGAACTAATACGCCCACTTCACCCAGATTGATCCCCAGGTAAAACCTCCGCCAAAAGCAGCAAGAATGATGTTGTCGCCTTTTTTCAGTTTGTTTTCCCATTCCCAGAGACACAATGGAATTGTGGCATCGGTGGTATTGCCGTAACGGTCGATGTTGATCATCACCTTTTCCTTCCCCACGCCCATGCGGCGGGCTGTAGCATCAATGATTCTCAGGTTCGCCTGGTGAGGTACCAGGTATGCAATATCATCAGCGGTAAGGTTGTTTCGTTCCATGATGTCTGCAGAGACATCGGCCATCCGTGTCACCGCAAATTTGAAGACAGGCTGCCCCTCCTGGTAGATAAAATGTTCTTTTGCATCCACAGTTTCGTGGGAGGGGGGTTTGACTGACCCACCGGCTTTCATATGTAAATAGTTCCTTCCGGATCCATCAGTCCCAGCCATGCAATCCATAATCCCCACCTCCTCGGTGGTAGGTTCAAGCAATACGGCACCTGCAGCATCACCAAAAAGCACACAGGTTTCACGGGCGGTATAATCGGTGATCCCCGACATTTTATCGGCTCCCACCACAATCACTTTTTTGTATAGCCCGGTCTCCACATATTTTGAGGCCGTGATCATAGCAAATAAAAAACCCGAACAAGCAGCATTAAGGTCAAAGCTGAATGCATTCCGAATTCCGGCTTTGTCACTGATCACATTTGCTGTTGCGGGGAATGTCATGTCGGGGGTAACAGTGGCACAAATAACCAGTTCAACCTCCTCAGGCTTTGTACCTGTCTTTTCAAGAAGTCCCTTAACTGCTTCGGCACCCATATCGGAAGTTCCCAGCCCTACACCTTTGAGGATGTGACGTTCCCGGATTCCGGTACGCGTCATGATCCATTCATCTGTGGTCTCCACCATGGTTTCCAGCTCCTTATTGGTCAAAATATAAGGAGGAACCCATGCGTGAATTCCAGAAATCTTCGCTCTGATTTTTCCCATGACTATTAAATATTGTTAAGCGAATATTGTTCGAGCGCGTGCCTTATCTTTTGGGAAAGTTTGGCATCGTGCACCTCTTTGGCCATGAAAATCATTTTACGAATGGCATTTGCATTGGAAATACCATGGCCAACAATCACGGTAGAATTAACACCAAGGATCGGAGATCCTCCGTAGGTTTCATAATTAAACCGGTCGAGATAGGAGTCTTTGATTCCCCTTTTTACCAGCACACGGTACATGGCTTCGACCTGTTTTAGTACGATGTTCCCGACAAATCCATCACACACAATCACATCAACGTTGTCGCGAAACAATTCACGCCCCTCTACATTTCCAACAAAATGAAAATCTTTGGAATCCTTCATCAACTGAAAAGCCGACTGCGTCGTCAGGCTCCCTTTTTTCTCTTCGGAACCGATATTCAGCAACCCGACCCGTGGTTTTTTAACATGAAATACATGTTCAGCAAACAAAGAACCAAGTATTCCGAACTGGTACATTACATCGGGTTTTGCATCGGGATTTGTTCCCACGTCGATGAGTACGGATGACCCACCACCCTCTTTCGGAATATAGGCAGGCGTACTTGGACGGATGATTCCCTGAATGGTATTGACACTGTATATCGATCCAACCATCATGGCTCCGCTGCTACCTGCACTGGCAAATGCCTGAATTTCCTTATGTTTCAACAACCTGAAACCAACAGAAATACTGGAATTAGGCTTGTTAACCAAGGCTTTGGTTGGCTGTTCATCCATTTCGATCAGGTCGGGTGCATCCACGATCTCGAACTTATCGATACGTACATTCTCCTCCTTCAGAAAAGCGATAATGACTTCCCGGTCACCGATCAAAACAATTTGATCTGTTTCCGGGAGTTCCTTTTCTGCAAGGATAGCACCATGTATCGTGGCTTTCGGAGCAAAATCACCCCCTAAAACATCCAGACCGATTTTCATTGGCAGTAATTTAGGTAAAAAACTATTCCGCAGACGCCTTCACAACGGCTTGCTTCCCACGGTAATACCCGCATTCTGGGCAAACCCTGTGATACAATACCGGGGCACCGCAATTTGAACAAATGATGGTTGCACGGGCGATGGCTTTGTCATGAGTTCTTCTTTTGTCCCTGCGGGTGGTCGAAATTTTATGTTTCGGATGTGGCATAATACAATTTATTAACGATTTACAAATTATTCTTATTCTTCAGCTGTTTCAAAGCTTCCCATCTTGGATCAGGGATGTGTCTCTCACTCAGCTCTTTTAATTTTCCTAATATTTCAGGGTCACAATGGTTGTTACCCTTTCCATCTTCCGGATGAACTCTGCGTATCGGCAAAAGAAGATGTATATATTCATACATGAACGGACCCAGATCGAATTGGTGAGCAGTGTCAGGAATAACCTGCACATCTTCACTTTCCTCGAAGTAATGATCGCCCAGTTTTACAATCAGCCGTTCATTCCCCTCTACTTCCATTTCCAAAGGCTCAATACATCGGTCGCAGGTTACAATGACCTTGCCGTTGATCGCAAGGTGGAGATCCATCATTCGCTCTTCCTTTACCATTGTAATAACCACAGACACCTCTCCGCCCATGATCTCAGAATCCTTCACCTGTTCAAAGAACGCATTGCCGATCTGAAATTCGAATTGATGCGTTCCCGAATTCAGTCCACTGAACGCAATTTGATATTGATCTGGATGATTCACGTTTTCCCCTGAAAAAGCCTGCAAAATTAAAAATTAATTTGATGATTACCAAATACCTGTTTCTTTTCCGATGATTCCAAAAAAATCAACTCTCCGATATTTCCAGATTTAATTTCGATTATTTGTTCTCAATGTTCACAGGATCATGATTATTATATGTTATAAACAACATTTGTCCGATAATTATGTAAGTTTGCCTGTCTGATTTTTTAACCTAACCGATGAGCACATGTTCAACCAGATGATAAGCAAAATTCTTCCACTCATGCCCAAAAAGCTGGTGTGGATATTTTCCCGCAAGTATATTGCGGGTGAAACCATTGATGATGCCATTCGTGTTTGCCGCGAATTCAACAGACAAAAGGTAAAAGTGACGATCGACCTGCTGGGTGAATTCATCACCCGGCTCGACGAAGCTATGGCAAATAAACAAGCTTACCTTGAAATTATTGAACGGGTGGAACGTGAAAAAATCGATGGCAATTATTCTTTGAAGCCAACCAGTTTCGGATTGCTCATCGACCCTGAGGCCTGTTATCAGAATATTCGTGAAATCGTTGCCAAATCAGCTTCATACGGAAATTTCATACGGGTCGATATGGAAGATTCCCAGTGCACCGACCTGGAAATAGACCTGTTCAGGAAACTTCAACATGAATTTCCCGGCAGGGTTGGTCTCGTGATTCAGGCCTACATGAAACGCACCCTGCAGGATATCAAAAATATGAATGACCTTAACCAGGCAGAAATACCTTTGAATTTAAGATTATGCAAGGGAATCTACGTGGAACCGGAGGCCATCGCCTACAAGAAATACCAGGAAATCAACGATCATTATCTCGAAGACCTGGAATATATGTTTCAGCAAGGGATGTTTCCGGGCATTGCCACCCATGATAAGCCGCTGGTGGAGGGGGCATTCAGTCTGATTAAAAAATATCAGGTTCCCAAAAACAGGTATGAATTCCAGATGCTCTATGGAGTCACCCCTGATCTGCGAAAATCTATTACAGACCTTGGCCACACTATGCGGGTGTATGTTCCATTCGGGAAAGAGTGGTTTGGCTATTCGACCCGCCGCCTGAAGGAGAATCCAAAAATGGTGACGCACATCATAAAGGCGTTGTTTACTTAAACGCCTTTTCAAGCATACCATCCCCGCTCAGTTTTAACCTGTCGAAATAGGTTGGGGTGGGTTTTCCGAGAAGTTTATCCACATGCAACCTGGCGAGGTACTGACCAAGCATGAATCCCTGTCCGCGCAAGCCCAGGAAGAGTCCGAGTTCAGGATCAATGATCATGCGGGGTTCCACATAATATCCAGCCCACACAGCCTGGAAACCGACGGAGGAGAGTTCGGGAATCCAGTTCGTGAAGATTTCGGAGGCGATTTCTACAAAATCCTGGGAGTTGATCCTGATATTTTTATCTGCTTCCATCGGCTCAATGGCCGGCGAGGCACAGCCAATAATCTGCCCTGTTTCGGCCAGCTGCTGCCCGTAAACGGCTGTGAAACCCTTGTAGCGCCTCCGGTCGATGAGCATCGGCAAAGGCATCCCATCCTTCCCCATCATGGGCAGACGACGGGTAATAAAGGCCTGGTGCTTAACCGGGAAGAGCCCTGTTTCAATATTCAGCTGTTTGGCAAACTTCTCCCCTTCAGGGCCCATGGCATTGATAAACAACGGGGTTATATATTCGACATACTCATGTTGATGGTTCTGTACCAGGATGTTATACATCCCATTCACCTTGTTTACATCAATGAGTTTGCAATCCTCTTCAACTTTCCCTCCCTTTTCAATGCCTATGCGCCGGATCAGGTCGATAACGCGGCCGGGAGTAGCCTGCCAGCAATCGCGTGTGATCAGCGCCGACTGATAGTTACTCAGGTTGGGATTGATGCGCGGTGAAATTTCTTTGGCAAAATCCTTTGGGTCAACCATGTAGGCATCAGACCAGGACATCGATTCAACCAGGGCCCGGTACATCGTTTCATCATGGGCAAAGGTTACATAAAGGTTCGGCCGGTAGTCAATGTTGTGAAGTTTCTGAAGATCCTTAAAAATCTCATGATTATGAACAGCAATATCTGACAATTCGGGTAGTGAGAAATTCGGACGGCCACCGGCAATATTACGCCATGAAGCTCCGCGGCCATAATTGATCAGAACAGGTTCCATGCCGGCCTCTCCCAGATAGCGGAAAAGGGCACTTCCGCCGATGCCACCGCCGGCAACCAACGATTTTACTTCAACCTTTTTCGGCTTTTGACCATTCATCCCGGTGATCACCTTTTCATGAACCAGCCTGGGATAAAGTTCTCCCATGGCCACCTGGTTTGAGAGGGGCCCACGGGGGGTGGGTTCGCCCACAATGGAAATACCCGAGCCGGATAGTGTTGATTTCAATCGTTTGATACAGCGTTTACCACGGCAGGCACCCATTCCAAGACGGGTAGTATGCTTTACCTCATCAACCGAAATGAATTTCCGTTCCCCGATGGTCTCCAGCACCTCATCCAGGGTGACATCGTCACAATGACAAACATAGGTTGTTTCCCTGGGTTCCAGCGTGTAGGGTTTAAAGATGATGGCATCAGGGTAAATTTCTTTCGCAATAAAACCACGTATTTTACTCAGTTCCTCTCCATGAACCGTGAGGGAGTGAACCCGTGCAATGTTGGTCTTGTTCGGTTTTCGCAGAATTTTCTCAACAACCCCTTCCCCGAGGATTTTTCCCTGGTTATCGACAAGGAAACATTCTGACTTTTCGTTTACTTCATATTCAATGGGGAGGAACAGCCAGTCTTTTTTCAGGTTATAGCCGAATATTGCCAGACCCGGACACTGGTAAACGCAGTCCATACACCCGATGCATTTCCCAAAATCGATCTCCGGCACCGTGCTGGTCGATGATTTGGTGATGGCGCCGTGCGGACAGGCAAAGGCACATGGGTTGCAGGCAAAACCATAAAGGCAGTCGATCAGAACAAATCCCTTTTCGTTCATTCGTTCAGTTGTTGGCAAAACGGGTTCCTGAATCACCCGAACCGGGTGCTGCTGCGAATCGATATATTCCTTTGACAAAGCGAGGTAGTCATTATAATCGTAACGTTCACCCATCTCCTGCAGGACATCAAAAGCAGATTGCCTGCCCCGCAGTACCGCGCTCGTTCCCTCCCCGATCCGGATGGCATCTCCGGCTCCGAAACAGCGGCGGCCGAAAACCTCATTGCCTTTGATAAGCAATTGATCGTCCTGAACCAGGCCTGTACAAATGTTAATGGCATCAATGCCGTCAATGATCTTTTCTGTTCCGGGAATGGGTTTAAAATCTTTGCACTCAGCCACAACTGCGCCAATGATGCCGTCGTGATGTTCATTTGGAATGGCCTTCAACAGAATATGGGAGGTAAGGATGGGAATACCCAGTCTCCTGACGCGGTTTGCTTGGACCGGAAAACCCCCTTCACCGGGTAAAGCTTCCAGAATGGCTTTGACCCTGGCCCCTGCCTGCATGAGCTGGTAGGAGGTGAGGTAACCGATATTGCCTGCCCCTACAGTCAGTATGTTCTTACCAAGCAAGGTCAGTTCCTGATTCATCATCTTCTGCACAACGGCTGCAGTAAACACGCCCGGAAGATCATCGTTCTCAAAAGTGGGCATAAAGGGTACCGCTCCCGTTGCCACGATCATATATTCCGTATCGACAAAATAAATCTCTTCAGTCCGGATATTTTTTACAGCAATCCGTCCTCCCTCCAGTATATCCCATACGGTTGAGTTAAGAAAGATGCCATCATGGTTGTTCCCTGCCAGCGTTTTGGCAATATCAAAACCCCGCATCCCTCCAAACTTTTGTTCCTTTTCGAAAAAGAAGAACTGGTGGGTCTGCATGAGAAACTGCCCGCCAATTTTATCGTTGTTATCTATGACAATGTTGGAAACCTGATGTTTGTTCAATTCTTCACGGGCAGCCAGTCCTGCCGGGCCAGCTCCAATGATGGCCACCATGGTTTTATAAACGTTAAGCGGAACATCACTTTTAACCGGAACATTGTAAGGGGCATAATCATGCGGGATCTCCTTAACCTCTTTTACCCCATCGATGCAGGTGATGCAAATCCGCTTGATCTGGCCATCGACCAGCATTTCACAGGCTCCGCATTTACCAATGCCACATTCTAGACTGCGTTCACGGTTACTCAGACTGTGACTGTGAACCGGGTGACCGGCCTGATGCAGAGCGGCAGCGATGGTAAATCCCTTATCGCCTGTAACTTCTTGTCCTTCAAATATAAAAACAGATTTTTTAGATTCCGGAATGTCCAGAATAGGGTGTTTCACGATCTTAAACATAGAAAGCTGAGTTTTATGACGGCAAAATTACAGATTTTCCCAATTCAAAACCGATATTCTGTTAATCTTTTCACAGATCACAAATTAAAATAAAATCCCACAGAAATCATGTTCTCGACCTGAATGCTTTTACTGACCTCTTTCTCATAATAAAGCCTGGTTTGAATGCTTGTTTTCAAAAATTTATTGATCGTGACACCAACCAGGTTTCTTATCACCAGGTCCAAAGGTTTCCGATAATTTTTAAAAATCAGCATGTCACAATTCCAGTGAATACGTTTAAAGAAATCTTTATCCACAAGCAAATGCATCGTTAAACCATATTCGAATAAATGACTCCTGTCTTTGGGAACTCCATAAAAGGCATCAATCCCCTGTTCGTTGTATATCTCCCGATTGCTGACCAAAGTGAGTTTTGCAGCTGACAATCCCAAACTGATGCTGCCCAACCTTGGAAGAATCCAACCGAAACCTGCTGAAAATGTACAGAGCAGGGGTGTCAGAAAGGAGGAGTTAAGGGTTTTCAGGAGGGCTCCGGTCGGATCAGATGAATAATCATACGCATTGAACAGGCGGGTTGACAGATTGGAATGAAAAGTAAAAGTGAAATTCTTCCGGAGATTGATTTCAATACGGGTATCCAGGTTGTTTTCATCGGGCTGAAACCTGGAAATACTGTCAAAAAAAAACTGAATCCCGAGAGAATGAATAAATATTGTGATGATGCTGAAATTGCGTGCATTGTTAAGTTGTGACCGGTATCTAACCTGCTGCAAAAGGGAAACCTGACTAACCCCATTTCCCTGTTTCCAGTTAAGCAGCATCACATCCGAAAAGGTAAATGCATATTCCAGTTCCTGAGTTAAACGATACTGTACCATAGGAATACCAGGATGGCAGGGATTTCGCAATGGTGTCAGGATCGCGGTATCTTTCCATACCAGGTTTTGCCCGGCTGCCATGGCAGCCATGATACAGGTGAACAGCCACAACAATCCTCCCCTCTTCCACATAACATAGGCCGGTTTCCTGTTTAACAAGTTTCATATTACTTCCTTAACTGCTGTCTCGCATCTTCAATTTCACCTACCTGATTGCTACTTTTTGCGCGGATGTTAAACTCCAGCTTTTTTGCATATCGATGTTGAGCCAGATGATCCGGATTCTTGCGAAAATATTTTGTCTGATGGCATCAGATAACACAAAAAGCCGGTTATTATAGGATCCGATGAATTTTGCCCAGGTTACAATCACGGTAAAATTGGGAGTGGCCAGTACATCCTCCGGAGGTGGACTTTTTCCGAATGGCCGGATATGGTCCAGAATCTGGCTAAGTTCTAATCCGGGTGATGTGACATAGGTTGAATCAGGCTGAAGCAACCTGATTTCCTCATAACCAGCCCATTGACATTGGGTCGTATCGCGGAGCAGAAGTTTTCCTTCATGGTTATAAATCATATGGCCTAACAGATTTTTACAGAAAACAGGATTTCTGATAGCCTGGCAGTATGCGGAGGAATCAGAAAACAAATAGATGTTTTGGGTTGGATAGTGATGCTGTTCCAGGAAAGAGACCAACTGATCAGGTGTCTCTTCTTTGGGTTGTGTCAACCCGTATTTAAAATGCACATATGTTTTACACCCGTTGGTGAGGGAAAGTAAAACACAGAAGGCAGAAATTTTCACAATCCATGACAGCTCTTTCATTTTCTATGGAATTAAAAAAAGGCTGCCCTCAAACAAAGGATCAACCGGTGTTGAACTCTATTGTTTAAGGGCAGTCAGTCCTCATATTTGAAAAACGATGGTATATACCCCATTTTCATAGGAAATGGGGTAATTCCCCGGTACAATGGTCAAAGGGGAGGATGATTGCAAAGCCTTGCAGGTTTCATCTGGCAACGCATAGGAATCAAGTATGGATATTGATTTTTTATCCTTGAAGTAAGCCAGGGCAGAACCGCCTTCATAGCTGGTAAGGACTGCCTCATTGATTTCAACAATAAGCTGATGGCGGTCGTTAAGCTGTCCCTTCACTGAGCAAAGGTTTCTCGAAGTCATGCTGCCACCGTGCTCTTCATATCCCCATGATAAGATGAGGCAAATACCAAAACCGCTGGCACAATCTAATTTTGGTCGATGAAAATTGATCAGTAGTTTGATCCAGACCCCTACGGGGGCCACTGAACTTGTTCTTGATTCTGCAGCGAAAGAACTTTGTGCAAAGAGCATCATGCTCAGCACAGATACTAATAAAATTTTTTTCATGGTTTCATGTTGTTAAAATATGTTTGATTTTTGCCGCCTGATCTTTCCGCTGGCAGCTTTCGGAGAACCGGGTAATTTTGGAAGCCCGGTCAGACTACCGGGAAAATGAATCTCCATGAGGTTCATTTTCCCCTCCACCTCACACATCCATAATAATTCTACCTCCTTAATCATTGTTCAATGGTTAATCGGGAAAGAGGGCAAAAGGTGAGGGATCAAATCGCATTTTTTTAAAAAAAGTTTTCCATAAAATTATAATCAGATATAAATCATTATTTTACACTTTTCGCTTGGAAATTATCTGAAAAATTTTTAGTATCTTTGCAGCCGAATTTCAAATAGGGATAAAACCGAGAGGAAAACATGGAAAAAGCGAAAGTTTTGTTTGTTGCGCAGGAGATCACCCCATATCTGAAAGAAACTCCAATGAGTATCATTGGTCGACATCTCCCTCAAGGGATACAGGATAAGGGGAGGGAGATTCGTACTTTTATGCCGCGTTTTGGCAGTATCAACGAGCGCAGGAATCAGCTTCATGAGGTCATCCGACTATCGGGGATGAACCTGATTATTGACGACACCGATCACCCGTTGATCATTAAGGTGGCCTCAATCCAGCAAGCGCGTATGCAGATCTATTTCATTGACAATGAAGATTATTTCCAGCGTAAGTATACCCTGCACGATAAAAACAACAAATTTTTTGCAGATAACGATGAACGGGCCATCTTCTTCTCGAGAGGAGTGCTTGAAACGGTTAAAAAACTGGGATGGGGCCCTGATGTGGTTCACTGCCATGGATGGATGACCAGTCTCGTTCCTATTTATATTAAAAAGGCCTATTGTGATAATCCATTATTCAGCGACACCAAAGTCATCTATTCCATTTATGATGATGATTTTGAAGAACTCATGCACAAAGACTTTGCCAGCAAAATCAAACTGGAAGGAATTAATTCCAAGGATCTCAAACACTATAAAACCCCGGATTACGTTAGTATCATCAAGGCGGCCATTGATTTTTCAGATGGAGTGATCATCGGGTCTCCCAAGGTAAACCCCGAACTGGTCAAATACATTAAGGAAATTGACAAGCCATGCCTCGAGTACCAACCCATGGACCGTTATGTGGATTCATACAACGATTTTTACCAAGAGGTGATGGTGAACGATCCGGTGACCGTGGAATAACTGCAACTCATTTTAATACGAAACGATTGAACGATTTCCTGACCAAACTTCCAGCTTCGCTGTTGATCGGCATCCTGCTTATCCTTGCCTTGTTCTCCTGCAAGAAAGACCCATACGAGCTCGGGATTGACCTGCTTCCTCCCAGTGATACCCTGAATGTAAGAACAACAGATACCTGTACCATTGAAGCATTTTCTGTAAGACAGGACTCCACGCGCACAGATAAAACGACCTCTCTTATGCTTGGTTCTGTAATGGACCCTCTGTTCGGGCTTACTTCAAACAGTTTCTATACCCAGGTATTTCTTGAATCAGAGGGGGTGAGCTTTGGCACACATCCGGTACTCGATTCGCTGGTACTTATGTTATTTTACAGTGGCTATTACGGCGACACCCTCACACAGCAAAATGTGAAGGTTTATGAGGTCAGTGATTATTTCTCCTACGACAGCGTTCGTTATTCCACGCAACACGTAGGAATATACCCCGCCCTGCTTTCTGATATGGATTTCACACCCCGGATCAACGACAGTGTTTCGGTATATGGCACAAAAGTAGCCCCTCACCTCCGCATCAACCTGAACAAGCAAACCAATTACCTCGGGAATAAAATTCTTACGGCTCCTACAGATGTTCTTGCATCGAACAACGCATTTATTCATTTTGTCAAAGGACTTTATGTTCAGGCAACTCCTGTGAACAGCAAGGGGGCTATTATGAATTTTTCACTTTCCAGCGGACTGTCCAAAATGGTCGTATACTTTCATAATGGGGATGTTCCTGCCGACGACTCTCTTAGCTTTAACCTTCCGCTTAGTATTTATGGCTCACATTTTATTCATATCGAACATAATGGCTACCTGGATGCTACCCAGGACCTGAAACGCCAGATATTGAATCATGATTCGGCACAGGGCGCCAACCAGTTATTCCTGCAGGGAATGGGTGGTGTAAAGGTCAAGCTGAAGTTTCCTTACATGAGTAACTTAGGCAAGGGGAAAGTCATTGCAATCAATGATGCCATCCTTGAATTGAAAAACATGGAGACCGATACAATTTATCCGGCCCCGCTTACCCTTTCCCTGATCCGGCAGGACAGCGTCGGCAGGATCGGTTATATCATAGATGAAAGTGAAGGCGTCTCCTATTTTGGCGGAACCTACAATACCACAACCCGTTCCTATTTTTTCCGACTGACCCAGCATATGCAGAAGGTAGTGATGAATGCATACTCGGAGCATTTCGACGTGTATCTTGTGGTCAATGACCCGGTACTGAGTACGATTACACCGAATCGCATCATGCTGTATGGCACCAAGACAAACCTCCCGGGGGACTTTGCCAACAGGTTGAAATTGAAAATGACCTATACCGTCCTGAATTAATTTATTTCTTACTTTTGGTATATTAAAAACCAAACTATGTGTGGAATTGTTGCCTATATTGGTCCGAAGGAAGCATATCCAATCCTCATTAAGGGGCTTCACCGTTTAGAATACCGGGGCTATGACAGTGCCGGAATATGTCTGCTCAACAGCGATATCCGGGTCTTCAAATGCAAGGGAAAGGTGTCTGACCTTGAAACGTTTGTGGAAGGAAAAGATATTTCGGGAAACATCGGCATGGCCCACACCCGCTGGGCTACGCACGGAGAACCAAATACCATCAATGCACACCCCCATTTTTCCCAGAATAAAACATTGGCCCTCATTCACAACGGTATCATCGAAAATTACTCGGTGCTACGCAGTGAGTTGAGAAACAGGGGGTACACCTTTACCAGCGAAACCGATACTGAAGTACTGGTACACCTGATTGAAGACATCATGGTCAACGAGCAGGTGGCCGTTGAGGAGGCTGTTCGCATTGCCCTCAACCAGGTCATTGGCGCTTATGCCATTGTTATCCTTGCAAAAGAATTTCCAAATAAGATCATCGCCGCCCGTAAAGGAAGTCCGATGGTGATCGGAATCGGGAAGGATGAATTCTTCGTTGCATCGGATGCAACACCCCTGATCGAATATACGGATAATGTGGTGTATCTCAACGATGAAGAAATTGCCATTATTGAGCGCAACCAGGAATTAAAGATCAAGACGATCAGGAATCAGGACCAGACACCCTATATTGAGAAACTCGCGATGAGTCTCAATGAAATTGAAAAAGGCGGATTTGATCACTTTATGCTCAAGGAGATCTATGAACAACCCCGTTCAATTTTCGATTCCATGCGTGGCAGGCTTCACCTTGACCAGGGGATTGTAACCCTTGGCGGGATCAATGACTATGTTCAGAAGATCCTGAAAGCCAAGCGCATCATCATCACTGCCTGCGGCACATCGTGGCACGCGGGTTTAGTCGGGGAATACCTGATCGAGGATCTGGCACGCATTCCTGTTGAGGTTGAATACTCATCCGAATTCCGGTATCGGAATCCGGTACTCGGTGAAGACGATGTAGTCATTGCCATTTCACAATCAGGTGAAACGGCCGATACCCTGGCTGCCATTGATCTGGCCAAATCAAAGGGAGCAACTGTACTGGGAATCTGCAATGTGGTAGGTTCATCCATCGCGCGTGCCACCAATGCGGGCGTGTACACACATGCCGGACCTGAAATAGGTGTTGCCTCCACCAAAGCATTTACGGCCCAGGTAGCAGTTCTGACGCTGCTTGGATTACTCCTGGCCCAGAATAAAGGGACCATGCCCTCTTCAAGGTTCCAGAAAATTCTCTATGAACTTGATTCGATTCCTGCCAAAGTGGAACGGATCCTGAAATTAAATGAAAAAATTAAGGAGATAGCCACCATTTACAAGGATGTTAAAAATTCACTTTATCTGGGTCGTGGCTATAATTTTCCTGTTGCCCTTGAAGGAGCGCTGAAACTGAAAGAAATTTCCTATATCCATGCTGAAGGATACCCTGCGGCTGAAATGAAACACGGACCCATTGCCCTCATCGATGAGTTCATGCCTGTGCTGGTTATTGCTACCCGACGGGGGATCTACGATAAGGTGATCTCCAACATCGAGGAGGTAAAGGCGCGGAAAGGAAAGATTATTGCCATTGTAACTGAAGGGGATGAATCAGTTAAAAAACTGGCCGATCATTGCATCGAGATACCTGATACGGAAGAGATGCTGATCCCGTTGCTGGCCACCATCCCATTGCAGCTTCTGTCCTATCACATTGCGGTTATGCGAAATTGCAATGTTGATCAACCCCGCAACCTGGCTAAATCGGTTACGGTGGAGTAACCGCTAATACCATAAAAAAAAACGGGGCCATCAGCCCCGTTTTTTATTTGTTACAACCTGGATGCAACCGCACTCCAGTCGATGAGTTTCCAGAAATCCGCGATATAATCGGGACGGGCATTTTGTTTATCCAGATAGTAGGCATGTTCCCATACATCGCAGGTAAGCAGCGGGGTTGCTCCATTTTTCAAAGGATTCCCTGCATTGCTTTCCTGAACAATCCCGAGACTTCCATCCTCCTTCCTGATCAGCCAGGCCCAACCTGAACCAAATAGAGTAGCAGCTGCAGTGGAGAATTTTTCTTTAAACTCGCTGACGGATCCGAAGGATTTTAGCAATGCCTCGGCAAATGGGCCTGTTGGCTCACCACCCCCCTGAGGTGTAAGGCAATTCCAGTAGAACGTATGATTCCAAACCTGGGCGCCATTGTTAAAAATACCGCCTCCGGCCTTTCGTACGATATCCTCGAGCGATGTATTTTCAAATTCGGTCCCAACAATCAGTTTATTCAGGTTATTTACATAGGCCTGGTGATGTTTCCCATAATGAAATTCAAGGGTCCTCTTCGAAATATATGGTTCCAATGCATCCAGGGCATAGGGTAATTTTGGCAATTCGTGGTTCATAATATAAAATATTAAAGGTTAATAATCAGTATGATAACTATATAAATTATGTTAAAAAAAATGTTCTTTTTTACTTTTTCAAAAACTCAACAGCCTTCTGAAATCCCGGGTCAATGGAATTTAAAATCGGATAAAAACCTTCATTATCCAGCAGGTTTCGACCTATATATGCCTTCATCATGGTTTTAATGTACCGGTCAGATTTTAAAAGATCCTTGCCCTGGCGTTTCACGCCCTTTTTGTCGGCATACCGTATAAAATCATTAAAGATTGCATCAGAAATATTAAAACCCCGCTCAAACTGGTCAACATCCTTGAATCTCCGTAACTGAATCCGGTTCTGGTCAGTGTAATCGAAAGCAAACTGATACACCAGCCCTTTGTTAATACACAGGTTATAATATTGCAGCAGTGAATCTTTTTCAATGGGTATATAAATGTCAGGCATGATCCCACCGCCACCGTAAACGATTTTACCTTTTGGGGTTTTATATTTGAGTGAATCGGGGAATTTGATTGAATCGGGATGTTCAAGTTCTCCGTTCATAAACCGGTGGTAATAATCGCTGTTATAAACATCCAGCCCGTCTTTATATGATTTCTGAATACATCGTCCGGTCGGGGTGTAATACCTTGCCACAGTGAGGCGCACAGCGCTTCCATCCTTAAAATCCATCTGTTCCTGGACCAACCCTTTCCCAAAGGAGCGCCTTCCCATGATGGTGCCCCGGTCATGATCCTGAATGGCACCCGACACAATCTCGGCAGCTGATGCTGTTCCCTCATCTACCAGTATGACGAGATCCCCCTTTTCAAATAAACCATCACCCGAGGCATTTGCCACTTCTCGGGGATAATGCATCCCTTCAGTATATACGATCAGTTCTCCGTCACGAAGGAACTCATCGGCTACTTCGATGGCTGCCTTCATTACGCCTCCCCCGTTTCCGCGAAGGTCGAGAATCAATTTGGTCATCCCATCCTTCAGCAGTGTTTCCATTGCGGTGTGTACCTCATCGTGGGTGCTTGTGGAAAAAGCATTCAGCCGTATGTAACCAATACCGGGTTCCGGCATATAGGCGATATCCATGCTATAGGTAGGAATCACATCGCGTGTGATCGTGAAATCGAGTAACCCTCCTGCCCCTCTCCTGAAAATGGTCACCATTACTTCTGTTCCCTTTGGCCCCTTGAGTTTGCGCATTACTTCGTTGGTGGTGATCTTGATGCCGGCAATATTTTTCCCGTCAACATGCACAATGCGGTCTCCTGCGCGTATTCCAAGTTTTTCTGAGGGCCCTCCCGAAACGGGATTTATGACGGTAACCGTATCATTTTCAATCCTAAACTGAACCCCGATTCCTTCAAAGCTGCCAAGCAGCGGATCATTGGCTTCATGAAACTCTTCTGCAGTGATAAAGACAGAATGCGGGTCAAGTTTTTCAAGCATGCCATTGATGGCCTTCTCCTCAATCACTTTCCGGCTGAGCGTATCTACATAGTTTTTTTGAACATAATTTATTACCTCATTCAGCTTATCACTTTTGGTTTGAAAAAGGCGGAGTGCCCCTGTACGACTTTCAAGGAACACTCCAAGAAGAATTCCTCCAACAAGGATCAGGGCAAACCAGATCGGCAAATAGGGGTTAGACTTTTTTTCCATGATGCAAAGATACCGTAATCAGAAATCGAATTTCAAAGTGTTGTAAAAATATACGTATTTTTGCGACCAAACACCACCATTATGCCACTGAGGGAATCTTTGTTACTCATTCTTTTTCTATGTTTTACCCCGAATGTTGCACTTTTCTCACAGATCCCGCAGAAGCCATTTGAAAACAGCCGTTTCGACACAGTTGACTGTGTAAGTTTTCATTATAGGGTTTGGAACGAAAAGCTCCCTCATCCAAGGGGAAAGGTGATTTTAATACACGGATTTTGCGGATCGACCTTTTGCTGGCGGAATAACTATGATTCGCTGGCATCGGCCCGATACATGGTAGTTGCAATCGACCTCCCGGGGTTCGGATATAGTCAGCGGGATCCCTTACTCAACCAGTCACAAAGTAACCGTGGCCTTTTAATATGGAAACTACTGGAAAAAATTGAAGGCACCGATACGACAAAATGGAATATAGTCGGACATTCAATGGGCGGAGGCGCAGCGGAAGCTCTTGCACTGATGAAACCCGACCGCACAAAAAGCCTCACCATCCTTGACGGGATGATCTTTCTGAAAAACAACAACGTAAACGTTACAGTGGTAGGTCTTGTCAACCAGCCAATCTATAATAAACTGCTCCTCTCCTATACAGAACACCGGTACCTTTCATTCAACAATTTCAGACGCGAACTTAAAAGCACCTATGGGTTCCTCCCCGATACCATCACGGTAAAAGGATATTGGGAACCATTGCAGCTAAGCGGTACTGCTGAAACAGTGGTCAACCTGCTTGCCAATTCACGTGAAATCCAGGACCTTGACGCCAAGGGGCTGGACCAGTTTCCGGTGCTTGTTATCTGGGGGAAGAAAGATAAAACGATCCGGCTGAGAAACGGGAAAAAGTTAAAAAGGGCAGTTCCTTCCATCGAACTCAAAATAATTCCCGATGCCCGGCACATGGCAATGGAAACTCATCCGGCCATCTTTAATGCCATGCTGATCGGATTTCTTGACAGGAATAACCCGTAAACACCGATCCTGCATTCACTTATTTAATTTCTTCTTTCCGGTTCCGGTTATCTCATTGATCCGGTTTTTTGCGTAGTCGCTGTAAGAGACCTGCTGCGAAATGTTTGTAATCAGTGTAGCGCCGGGAACAACATTTTTAAGAAACTCCCTGTAATAGGGCAACCCTTCATTGGGTTTCCGGAGATGGTAATCATATTGATAGGCGATCTTAAAACGAAGTGTATTGTTTCCCGGGTTCAGCTCCAGTGCTTTCCGGAGCAGGACCACAGCCGTATCGGCCTGCCCGATGTCGGCATAGGCACCGGCAAGTTCAGCGTACAAGGTCGACAGAAAGTGTCCGGGGGGCATCAGCAACCTGAGTGTCCTTTTCAGGTAGACCAGTCCTGTATCAACTGCCAGAGAACGGTATGCTGAAACACCATAATAAAAGCACACCTCAGCGTCGGTTGTATCGCTGTGGAATGCAGACCGGAATAATGGGGCGGCTGAATCATATTTTTCCTGCTTGTAATAAGATAATCCAAGGTATTTCATGGTGAACTTGGATGAGTCACCGAGCAGGACAACTTTACTCAATTGCCTTGCAGCCGATTTGAAATCGATCAGCAGGTAATAGCAATAGCCGCTTTGTTTCAGAATGGGGATATGGGTTGAATCCTTTGCCAGGTAGAACTGTGTCCAGTAAAGGGCCATGGCAATGTCATCCTCGCGGATCAACACATTGACGAGTTTACCCGTCACATAAGGATCATATGGGGTGATTCGCAAGGCACGCCTGTAAAATCTGATCGCCGAGTCCGACCGCTTCAGCTCGTTGTAGCAATTGCCCATCTGTTTGGCTACGAAGAATGAGGAGGAGTCGGACAAATAAAGAGGAACAAGTACCTTCAAAGCCTGCCGGTAATCCTCTTCCGAATAATAAAGGTTTGCCAGTTGAAGACTGAAATAACGGTTATCCGGGGCCAGTGTGCAAATGTTCCGGCATGTGACAATGGCCTTGTCGGCATCTCCCGACTGCCGGTAGACTTCGACGAGTTCGTTCAATACTTTAACGTTTGTACTGTCGGATCGTTGTGCCTTGCGGAGTGCTGCAATGGCCTCCCTGTAATGAAATCCTGCTGCCAGGGCCTGGCCCGCCAGGAATAACAGATCGGCGCGGGTACTATCCTGTTTTAAAAATTGTTCAGCCAGGTTGGCGGCCTGGCTGAACTGGCATGCTTCAAGGAGTGATTTTACCTGTTTTACCGGATCACTCTCCTGTGCAGATATTCCGGAGCAGAGAGAGAGCAGGATTCCAAGTATCCAAAGAGGGCGTCCCATCAGTGACTATTTTTTCGTCTCCGTTTTCTTATCAGCCTCCAGTGCAAATTTGATGGGAAGAACATACGCCACATCAACCGCCTTTCCTTTGTTCATTCCGGGAGTCCATTTGGGCATGAGTTTAACAACCCGCACGGCCTCTTCATCACATCCGCCGCCGATTCCCCTTATAACTTTTACATCTGTAACTGAACCATCGGCCCGCACAATGAAATTCACGAACACTTTCCCCTGGATATTATTCTTTTTTGCAGCCTCGGGGTATTTGATATTCTCAACAAGAAATTTAATCAGGGCATCATCTGATCCGCAAAAGGAAGGCATTTTCTCCACTGATTTACGTACTGACTTTGATGTGTCAACAGGTACATATTTGACTTCGGTTTTCTGTTTTGCTTTATCCTGGATTACCGGTTCATTTACTGAAAGAGCGGGGGTTATTGTCACCTTTTCGGGAACAAATTTTTCTATGGAACTACTGAATGAACGTGCAGTGATCATAATCAGCAGCATCAGTAGAACAGGCAACGCTATCAGCACTTTGCCTTTTGCCCATGTTTTTGATTTTGGTTTTGTCATCATGGCTATACGTTTTTTAAGTAATGAAAAATTAAAATTATTGGTCAGCACATTAACCTGGATGCCCATGGTTTCATCGAGGATCATTTGCTGGTATGTAGGGCGGCTGATACCGTTCTGCAGAACGCCTTCATCAGCCAGGTATTCATGGATGCTTTTCATTTCGCGGCTGGTCAGCCAGATGACCGGGTTAAACCATTGCAGGATGGTGACCAGTTCGATCAGGATCAGATCAAATGAATGATATTGCCTGATATGGATTCTTTCATGCTCAAGAATGGTACCTAAGGTTCCGGGAGGGACCATAGATTCGTTGATAAAGACCAGGTTAAAGAAGGAGAATGGAGCATAGCCCCGGTCGACCATGACCACATGCTGACCATTGTGTTCCCTGACTCCGAACCGGCGCGTAATCAGATAAAGCTGGATCAGCTGAAACCCGAAACGAAGCAAAAATATCAGGACACCTGAAAAGTAGACCACCATTGCGATCTCAATCCATTTCATGTGTTCCTGTATGGTTATCTCAACCATCTCGGGCCTGATGATAACAGTATCCAGCAAAACTGCAACCGGTGCCGACGGATCAGCTAGGCTCCAGCTTATGGGCATAACCGGAAATAATAGTGAGATGATCACCATGGCCAGCATATAACAGCGGTTGATCTGAAAAAAAGTATCCCTTTTCAGGAAGAACCAGTAAACGGCATAGAGTACCGAAATGATGAGCGTCGACTCAAACAGGTATGATAGCAATGCGGTCATGGCTGCTCCTCCTTCTGTTTTCTGATCTCCTCGTTGATCGTCTTCTGAATCTCTTCAAGTTCACCAATGCTCAGCTTTTCTTCGGCGGCAAAAAATGAGGCAAGTGAATTATAGGAATTGCCGAAATAGTTGGTCATAAAACCCCTGAACGAGGATTTCGTGTAATCTTTCTTGCTTATTACCGGAAAATATTCATGGGTTCTGCCATAGGCCTTGTGCCCCACAAAACCTTTCTGCTCAAGGATGCGGACAATGGTTGACACCGTGTTATAGGCCGGCTTGGGGTCAGGAAACTTTTCCAGTAAATCGTGGACCATCCCCTTTTCCATTTTCCAGAGGATCTGCATGACCTCTTCTTCAGCACGAGTTAGGGATGATGGGGAATCACTTGTATTTTTCCGGGTTGACATGGTTGGTATCGTTATAAAAGAATAAAATGGTGGAACAGGTTATATCTCAGGAGACAAATATACAACTAATATTTTAGTTTGTCAACTAAATCCTTAATTTTAAACCGAGGATTATGGGTATTACAGCGACAGGCTAGTCTATTTCACCGATTTCTTTTAAAACCATTCCCGGAACCTTGGATTAACTTCCCTTGATCAATATAGGAATGGCCTTACTTATTTCTGGACCTTGACACTATCTACCAGGTATTTTGTATCCCCCTGCCATGGAAGAATTCCATTTTTTTCTCTGTAGTGCACAACAACCATGAATCCTTCAAGGTGAAGGATCGCATTCGCCACATTTTTATCTTCTACCGAAAAAAAGAATTTTTCTGATGCCAGTGAGACATCCTGATTACTTTTGATACTGCTCAGGATCATCTCGCCTTCATAGGTTTTGAAAATCGTCCCCTTATAGGAAAATTTCTGCAACAATCCCGCACGGTAACCTTCTCCATAGGTATAAAAGAATTTCCAGTAGATAAAAACAGCCAATGCAATGACCAGGATGGTGGCGGTCCAATACAAAAATTTTTTCATGGTTGGAATTTTTATGGAGCTACAAACTTAAATCATCTTGAGGTAAAATCAACAGATTAGAAATTATCCCTAACATTTTTTCATAAAAATCACTCATTGACAGGAATTTTTTAGAACTTAGTGCTCTTCAAATGATACTCCTATGAGTTCCAATTCCAAGAATCTGATTGCACTTTTTGAGGCGGCTATACGCGACAACTGGGAACTTACCGCACTTTCTGACTATGGTGGTGAGTCTTTTACCTATGAAGCGATTGGCGCACGGATCGTAAATATTCATGCAATTTTCAAGGCAGCCGGAATTCAAAAAGGAGATCATATTGCATTGTTGGGCAAGAATTCAGCCCATTGGTGCATGATATACCTGGCAACAATTACCTATGGCGCTGTTGTTGTACCAATTCTTCCCGATTTTAAATCGGCTGACATTCACTACATTGTCACTCATTCCGATTCGGTCATTCTGTTTGTGGAAGACACCATTTTCAAGGATCTCGACCAGGAGGCCATGCCCCAACTCAGATATATCCTGAAAGTCCAGGATGATTCCATCCTTTTTTCCCGGGATGCAAACACAATGCAGTTATCCGGAATCGGGGTACCAGCATCGGGCGTCAGATCAGAAATGGTCAGTTTTCCCTCATCCGATGCAGAAGATATCGCTGTCATAAGCTATACTTCGGGCACCACCGGATTTTCCAAAGGAGTGGTACTGCAGCATAAGAGCCTGCTGGGCAACATTCTGTATGCCCACCGGAACATGCCATTAAACCCAAGGGATAAAATTCTCTCTTTTCTTCCATTGGCACATACCTACGGTTGTGCTTTTGAGTTTCTGTTTCCCTTCAGCCTGGGCTGCGACATCACCTTTCTGACCAAAACTCCATCTCCAAAAATAATCATGCAGGCATTCCAGGAGATCCGCCCTGCCCTCATCCTTTCAGTTCCCCTGGTGATCGAAAAGATATTTAAATCACAGATCATCCCGGCATTGCGTAAACCAGCCATCAAGGTGTTGATCAATATTCCAATCGTCAACAAGCTGATTTATAAGAAGATCAAAGATAAAATGGTCGCTGTTTTTGGTGGAAATTTCCGTGAACTTGTGATCGGAGGCGCTCCATTCAATGCACAGGCCGAACGGTTCTTTAAAAAGATGAATTTTCCCTTTACCGTCGGATACGGCATGACCGAATGTGGTCCGCTGATTTCGTATGCTTCATGGAATACAACTCAACTGGGAGCTTCGGGACGGGCAGTGGATGAACTCGAAGTCCGCATCGATTCTGATGATCCTCAGCACCAGTCAGGGGAAATACTGATGCGTGGGAACCATGTCATGTTGGGGTATTACAAAAATGAAAGTGCAACGAAAGCCGTTCTGGATGAATCGGGATGGCTTCATTCAGGCGACCTTGGCGTAATGGACCATCGCGGAAATATATATATCAAGGGCCGGAGTAAAAGTATGATCCTCGGTTCCTCCGGAAAAAATATCTATCCTGAAGAGATTGAGGCCGTGCTCAACAACCGTTTCATTGTAATGGAATCCCTGGTCATTGAACGGGATCATAAACTTGTTGCCTTAATCTATCCTGACTTTGATGCCCTCGAAAAAGCAGGAGCTACCCGGGAGCAACTTCCTGAAATTTTTAAAGGATATATTCATGATCTGCATCATCATATGCCAAAATATATCCGTATTGCTGACTTTGAAATTGTTCCGTCGGAGTTTGAAAAAACCCCAAAAAGGAGCATCAAAAGATTTTTATACCAGTAACTGTTTACACTTTAAACTCCAATCCCTTATGAAAACTTTCCTTCTGCGTTTCGGTCTAACGCTGACCATGATTTTTTGCCTTGCATCGTGGTCCTCCGGACAAGAATTTGATCTCAAGCAAATGCCGCCACTTGATCCGAAGGTGAAGACCGGTATGCTTGAAAACGGCATGCACTATTTTATCCGGGTCAATAACCTGCCTGAAAAACGTGGAGAATTCTACATTGCACATAATGTAGGGGCTATTCTAGAGGATGATGATCAGAATGGACTTGCGCACTTCACCGAACATATGGCCTTTAACGGAACAGAAAATTTTCCGAAAAAGGGAATCCTCGATTATCTCGCCACCATCGGTGTGAAATTTGGCACCAATGTCAATGCCGGAACCGGTCTCGAACGCACAGTCTATAACCTTTCGAATGTGCCCCTCCTGCGAGAGGGAATTGTCGATACGGCTTTGTTGATCCTCCACGACTGGTCGGGATATATCTCCTTTTTGCCCGAAGAAATCGACCTGGAGCGTGGCGTAATCAGAGAGGAATGGCGCATGTACGGATCGGCAAGTGAACGCATGAGCAACGAACTGGCCCCCATCATCTACAAAGGATCAAAATATGCCCTGCGGAATGTGATCGGCGATACCGCGGTGATCAACCATTTTAAATATGAAACCATTAGAAACTTCTATAAAAAATGGTACAGGCCCGACTTGCAGGCAATCATCGTGGTTGGCGATTTTGATGCTAACGTGATGGAAGCGAAGATCAAAAAAATCTTCGGGGCCATTCCGGTGGTGCAAAACCCAACTCCCAAAGAAGAATATGGTTTGCCCGATAACACGGAGCCATTGATAGGTACAGCAACAGACAAGGAGGCTACAGCAACCCTGGTCAATGTATATTATAAGCATGACGCCATCAAGGACAGCGACAAGAACCTTGAATATATGCGCCGGCAGATCATACGAAGTCTTATCAACTCCATGTTCGGACAGCGCATGAGCGAACTTGCGAACAAGGAAAATCCGCCTTTCCTCTTTGCCCGGTGTTACTATGGACCCTATACCAGGACAAAAGATGCCTTTATCGGAATGGCCCAGTCCGCCAACAATGAATCCATCAAAGCTTTGACTGCTTTATTAACCGAAATGGAGAGAATGAACCGGTTTGGGTTTACACCCCCTGAATTTGAGCGGGCCAAAGCCGACCTGATGCGCAACTATGAATCACGTTACATGGAACGCGACAAAAGAAAAAACCGTGAACTGGTCTCAGCCAATGTTTCCTATTTCCTCAACAACAATCCCAATCCCGGGATCGAATTTGAATACAAGTTCGCACAATCCATGTTGCCTGGCATCTCGCTGGAAGAGGTAAACAAGGAGACCCGGAAATATGTCAGGAACGACAACCAGGTAATCACCATCACTGGACCGGACAAACCCGGGATCACCCTCCCTTCAGCTACTGAGATCAAAACCGTGCTGGATACATATAAAAGCTCGAAGATCGAACCATATTTGGATGTCCTTGCAGGGAAAAAACTCATGGACCAGGATCCCAAACCAGGCAAGGTGTTGAAAGCAACTTCTAATCCGACTATTGGGACTACTGAATGGGTTTTGTCGAACGGGATGAGGATCATTTTTAAACCCACTGAGTTCAAGGAGGATGAATTGATGCTGCGTGGTTATTCCCCGGGAGGGACCTCCCTGTTGCCGCAGGATATGCTTCATACGGCTGAACTTTTCGGCGACGCGATTAACCAGATGGGAATCGGGAGCTTTTCACGAACCGACCTGAATAAAATGATGGCAGGAAAACGAGCCAGTGTATCACTTGCATTAACCAATGACCAGGATCTGATGACTGCCCGTACTTCACCGAAAGACCTCGAAACTGCACTCCAGCTCATTCACCTTTATTTTACCAATCCCCGCTGGAATGCCACGGATTATAAGACATGGATGGAAAAGGTGAAGTCAAGTTACATCAATGCAGCTTCTGAGCCGAGAACAGCCATGAATGATACCATAGAGGTGATGATGAGCAACCATAACCCGCGTGCAGTGCCCCTGTCTTACAAGTTACTTGATGATGTAAACCTGGAGAAGATTCAAAAAATATACAGGGAACGATTTGCAGATCCGGGTAATTTTACCTTCATCATTGTCGGTAAGGTCAATCCCGATCTGACCAAACCTTTGTTTGAAAAATATCTCGCATCACTGCCGACCGAAAAACGTACTGAAACCGCAAAGGATGATGGAATCAGGCCTCCCAAGGGCAAGGTGAGCAATGATTTCAAACGGGAGAATAAAACTCCGCGTACTTCGATATTCTTCAACCTGAATGGGACCTGTACCTATACTCCCAACGATAAATTAATGGGTGCTGCCATTCGACATATTCTTGAGCTTCGGTATGTTCAATCAATCCGCGAAGATGAAGGAGGCGCATACAGTGTGAGGACATCCTATTCCCTGGAAAATTATCCTGTATCCATGTTTCTGCTCAATGTGAGCTTCGATACCGATCCTGTTAAAGCCGATAAACTGGTTGGCATTGTTCAGCGGGAAGTAACCAACCTGGTTGGTAACGGTCCCACAGAAACCGACCTGCAAAAGGCGAAAGAGTATTTCCTCAAACAACGTTCAGAGGATTTGAAAGAAAACACCTTTTGGCTCACTATCCTTTCTGATTATTATTTAAACGGACTGGATTATCTGACAGGTTTTGACAATATGGTGAAGGCCTTGAATGTAAAGTCCATTCATGATTATGCAAAGAAAACACTTGAGCAGGGCAATGAGGTGAAGGTAATCATGAGGCCTTTACCGTGACGCGTGACAGAAAATTGCAGGGGTAATTCTTTTACAAACTTTTAAAATAAAATTCATATGGAAACAAAACGTTTTAAAAATTGGTGGTTTCTGGCCATAAATGGGTTCATTTTCATTCTTTTTGGATTGTTGCTCATGTTTTTCGCACCGGAAACAATCCTGACGCTGGTTAAATTTTTCGGTTTCTTCCTTTTAGCCGGCGGAGTTATCCTGCTGTTTGTCGGGATCAATAACATCAGAAAAGACAAGGCGGCTGCCATGAGCCTCGTCGAAGCCATTGCCAGTGGGGCAATCGGGCTGGCGCTCATCATTTTCCCTCAGGCAACCCTTGCCTTGTTTTTACTGCTGATCGGAATCTGGGCCATCATCATTGGAGTCATCCAAATGGTGATCATTGTAAACATCAAAGGCGCCCTTGCGAACAAAAACATGCATCTGACCAATGCGTTGCTTACCATCGGATTGGGAATCCTGTTATTGTTCAACCCCTTCGGCTGGGCCGTATTTATGGGCATTCTCATTGGAATTTTCGCAGCACTGTTCGGACTCCTGTTGCTTTATTTTGCATTTTCAATCCGGAAACTGACAGGGGAAGTTCCCACGGCAGTCAATCAGAGAGTGAAATGAATTACGGCTCTATCCAGAGCACTGAATTGCCGGTTCCATATTCATTGTCTTCCCATAGTTCATTTGATGGGTCGAGTATCCATTTCTTGTCTACAATGAATTTGTAGGTGTACTTACCCGGCTTTAGATATAACGGGAACAGCCATGTCCCGTCTTTTTTAATCATCCTGTACCCATTGGGACTCCACCCGTTAAAACTTCCGGTAAGGAAAACATTTGAGGCATCCGAATGCTGTTCCAACCTGAAGGTGTAGTTTGGTTTTACGGTAAGGAAAGAATTGGCAGAGGGACCACTCCCGGTTGAATAGGGATTGCCCGGATCGGTGATCCATCCTCCGTCAACTACAAACTTGTATTCATAGTTTCCGGCAGCAAGTACATAAGGCAATTGCCAGCCATCCGCTGTTTTCAACATAAATAACTCCCCGGTATTCCATACATTAAAATTACCGGCCACTACCACCGTTTTTGCATTGAGGTATCCCTTTAACCGGAAGAACAGAGTGTCGCCCATACCCATGAAGGAATTGAAGTGGCCAGTCCCGTCAGGCCGGGTGATTTTATTTGCTGGGTCGGTGATCCATGTATCATCCACGATAAATTTATATGCATGGGTTCCCTCTCTCAGGTAAAGTGGTAAAATCCAGCTGCCATGGAACCGAATCATCCTCAGTTCACTTTCATTCCATTCATTAAAACTGCCAGTCACAACAACCTTTCGCGCCTGCGGATATCCATTGAGTACAAATTTGTAATTATAACAGAAAAAAAGGTTGTTGAACCCACCGTTGTCGTCATCTTCACGAAGCTTATTATATGGGTCATTGGTCCATTTCCCATCTGTGATGAATTTGTATGCATACTTGCCCGGTATCAGGGTCAGCGTGGTGGTCCAACCTGAATCGCATTTCTGTAAAGGATTCCCAATGGTACTCCAGTCGTTGAATGAACCTGAAATAAAAATTTTCTTTACGGTGTTATATCCCGGAAGAAAAATACGTACCCTGTTTTGGCTTAGATTAATTACGGTATTGCGCGTGAGGCGGTTAACCCCATATGAGACTGACTCAAGTTCCTCCACCGCTGCAAGTTTAATCCATTGATCGTCAACCAGCATGATCTTACCAATGTCCACCTCCTTTCCGGAAGATTGGTTATTATCCTTGGATAATTCGATGTGGTCGGCATCCAGTTTCCGCGTAGTCCAGATAATTCCGTTTTGAGTGATCTTTGGGTTCCCGTTCATGGCCCAGGCCATCAAAACGCTGTCGAGGTCATAGGCGTCGGCTATCTGCTTTCGTTGGGAAGCCGTCCATCGTTTATCGAGTTTGAAGACCAGGCGACCATTTTCAAAACGGCACACAGTTTTAGGATCAAATTGGGCCTGGGAATCTACAGTTGAAAATAAAAGTATGAACACCGATATCCAGGCAAAGCAGTTTCTCATGGTTTATCCTCCTCTTTCAGACAAATGCTCATCTCTTTTTTTACCAAATTAATATGGACTTTCCCTTTCACAAAAAAATCATACCCCAGCATCCCGTCAATAGGGTATTCATATTTCTGTGCCATGGCTGCCAAACTGCAGATTATGGTCTCCATATTCAGGATCTGGTGGTTGCCCATTAAAAATTCATTCAGGGTGCCAAACAAAACCTCTCCCCTGTCTTCACCAACACCCTGCAGGTTTGACCGGCGGGTAATGGTGACTTTACTCAAGGCGTTTTTTGGTGCATCCGTACTTAATACATTGGATTCAGCCCCTGTATCAAGGCAAAAATCCAGGATTTTTCCGCCGATGGACGCCTTCACAAAAATGACATGATGAAATTCTTCAACTTTCTGGATAATGTCAAATTTATCTGCAGGAGAGGCGGATGAAACCCGATTTCCTCGTTTATCCAGCGAATAAATCTGTAACTCATTGTTGCGGACATCGATCACTATTTCGACGTTTTTTAGCAGGCTCATTCCGAAAAGGCCCAGAATTTTAACACCCCTCCGGTTTTCCAGGTGTCCAAGGGACGTTACATCTGCAGGAATGTTTGAATACAACAGGTCACTCACCAGGAGTCGTTTGACATTGATACGGGCCACGGAATTGGTAGCCCCGGTAACACCTCCGCCCTCTTCATCATCCACAGGAATGGAATTACGAAAGTAGGTTTTGTTTAAAACGAGTCCGGAGGCGCCGGTATCGAGAATAAAATTTCCACTGATGTTATTGATGGTTCCTTCCAGTAAAAAGAGCCTTCCGACACGCCTGAGCGGAATGGTCACTCCCACAAAATTGCCCTGCTGATCACTGATGGACGAACCGGAGATGGTGACACTTTCAAGCAAGGCAGGAACCCGTTCCGGCATGATCTTTTTAGCTGATATCATTCCCGGCGGAAAAATCAGTAAAACCAATAACACCTTCAGGAAGAGGCAGTCACAACCAGCTCGGGCCGACATAAAAGTCATTTTTCAGAATATGACGCAAGATACAAAAAAAGGTTTCACAGCCCCTTCGTCTGCGGTCCCGTCAATTATTCGTACTTTTGCATGTTTTTTGTCTGAGAGGGGATTATGAAGGATTTGCATGGAGAAATGATTAATTGTCTGTTGGTTCAGACAAAATTTTCAGCGTATAGTTTCTGGAATTATCAGGAAGTTTGCGAAATAGTCGGGTCAAAATATCCGGCTGCACCGCTTGGATTGCTTACTGTGGCTGCCCTGCTGCCCCAGCATTGGAAATTCAAACTGATCGATGAAAATGTTGAACCGCTGCTTGACGATCACCTCCGCAATGCCGACCTGGTTTGTATCGGAGGAATGCTCCCCCAGCAAAACAGCATGCTTGATCTTATCACACGTGCACATAACCTGAATTGCACTGTCGTGGTTGGCGGACCTGATCCCACCTCACAGCCCGATCTGTATCATGAGGCTGATTTTCTGGTTCTTGGCGAAGGTGAAATAACCATCCCTTTGTTTCTTGAGGATCTTAAGAAGGGTGTCAAATCCGGCAAGTACTTTTCTGCCGAAAGAGCGAACATGCTCCAGGCCGTAGTGCCAAGGTACGACCTGATCCGGTTCGGCGACTATATCATGATCGGACTTCAGTTTATCCGCGGATGTCCTTTCAACTGCGAATTTTGCGATGTGATAGAGCTTTATGGCCGCATCCCCCGATTTAAAACAAATGAGCAGGTGATTAAGGAACTGCAGGCACTTTATGATTTGGGTTATCGCGGACACATCGATATGGTGGATGATAATTTCATCGGAAACAAAAAAAAGGTCAAGGATCTCCTGCGTGAAATTATTGAATGGACCAGGGCGCGCAAGTACCCGTTTTATTTTACAACTGAAGCTTCGGTGAACCTTGCGGATGACGACGAGTTGCTTCAATTGATGAAAGATGCTGATTTTCGCTATGTTTTCCTGGGAATTGAAACCCCCGACAACGATACCCTGGCCCTGAACAAGAAAAACCAGAATGTTGATAAATCCATTGAAGAGGCAGTAAAGAAAATCCTCTCATACGGAATGGTAAGTAATGGCGGATATATTCTTGGATTCGACAGTGACCGGCCAAAGATTGCTGATCAGATGATCAATTCCATACAGGATTCTGGAATTTGCATGGCTATGATCGGCTTACTCTATGCATTGCCAAACACCCAGCTAACCCGGCGTCTTGCGGCGGAAGACCGGCTGTTTCATATATCATCGAAATCTGTGACTGACAGCGACATCGATCAGATGACCAGCGGTTTGAATTTTCTGACTGTCACCCCCCGGATTGAAATTCTGAAAAATTATATCAACATCATTGAAGCCATTTTTAAACCTTCCAACTACTATCGCCGGGTAATCTATACAGGTTTGAACATAGCAGCTGACTACAAGCACAAGCCTGATTTCAAGACCTGGCTTGTGTATATGAGATCTTTCCTGAGGGTTTGTAAAAAGGCTGGGTTTTCAAAGGAAACAGGTTATTTTTATTGGAAGATGTTTTTTACCATCATTTTCCGTAATCCGAAAGGGATTGAAGCGGGCGTCAACCTGGCAGCCATGTTTATCCATTTCCAGAAACAAAAGAGATATATCGTTTCGGTAACCAATCAAATGATTATCCATGTTGAACTCCACGGAGAAGAGGCTTTCAATCAAAAAATGATGGGTAAAAACTAGCAGACCATCGCTAAGTTAAAGTGCCTGATCCTGTTAATCATTCATTATGATCAGCTTTCTGATCACCTTTCGATTCCCGACCTGGATAACCAGACTATAGATTCCGTTTGACCTGTGTCCAAGGTTGAGCATCCTGTTGAATGCTCCATTGACCAGGCAATCAGCCAGGATTTGAGATTCCAGACCAAGATTATTCACCAGGATGACCGAAAGGATTTCATTGTGTTCGCCCGTGTTCAGGGTAAGGGTAATTTTATCGCTTGCAGGATTTGGATAGACCTTCAGCATAAGATCCTCTCCCTCGACGATTCCAACCGGATACATGAAAATAACATTGGATGTATCTGAAATACAATCATTTTGAGTGGTAATAACAAAATACCTTCCGATCTGGGTTACGATGTAATCTGGATCTGTGGCCCCAGCAATTGGGACATATTCCCGGTACCACTGATTGCCTGAGGTGGCGGATGACCTCAAGGTATCTGGTGGATAAACAGTGACATGGGGTGTTACAGGTGTTGGATGAATGACTACCGGCAATAAAGGCGTATTGGGCCCGTTCCCGCAGGAATTGGTACCAAAAACCGAGATATTCCCCGACTGCGTGGTACTCCCAAAGTCCACGGTGATGATATTGGTATTTGCTCCACTGGTTATATTTGCAAACACCGGAACATTCCATAAATACCCCTGGGCATTGGGAATAGGTTCAATTGAATATAGGACTCCGGATTGCGGTTTGCATATAAGGGTGTCACCTGATATGGGGCCGTGTGCTTCAGGAAGAGCCTTGACTGTCACATTCAGGGTCGTTGGCGCCGTGGTACAGCCGGCAGGACTTGAGTACGTCACACCAACTGTCTGGCTACCGGCAGCGGTCCAGAGAACCTGGATTGAGGATGTTCCCGTCCCCCCTACGATGATGCCTCCTGAAGTCACTGTCCAGGAATAATTCTGCATTCCCTGTTCCGTGCTGTAAGTATAATTTCCAGAGTTGGCACAAACCTGATTAGGTCCTGTAATGGTTGGAATAACAGTCTGATTAACGATGACAGTAAAGTTGGTTGAACTGGTAGCCGTACAACCATAAATATTTGTATAATTAACTGAAACATTTTGATTTCCAAGACTATTCCATGTCACAGTAATTACATTGGTACCCAAACCGGAAGTAATTGTTCCCCCTGAACTAATCGTCCATAAATAATTTGTCATTCCTGCCTCGGTGGTATAGGTAATTCCGGGAACGCCTTGACATGCCGAGGAATTCCCGGTGATGACAGGAATCGGGAGAGCGGATACCATAATGGTTTTAGTTGAAGGTGCTGCTGCTGTGCAACCGTCAGGCGATGTATAATTAACGGAAATTGTTTTTTGCCCGGTTGTTGCCCATTGAACCACAATACTATTGGTTCCACCTCCTGAAACAATTGTCCCCCCGGTTGAAACTGTCCACAGATATCCCGTCATTCCGCTTTCTGTTGAATGAGTCGAAGTTTGATTGATACAGACAAAATCGCTTCCGCTGATGGTTGGCACCGGCAGGGGATGAACACTTATATTTACTGAAGTGGGAGTAGTTGCAGTACATGCGAAGGGAGTCGTATAATTCACTGTTAAATTTTGTGTCCCCTCTTCTATCCAACTCACAGTAATGTCATTTGTTCCCGCTCCTGCTGTAATAACACCCCCGGAAGAGATAGTCCAGAGATAACTTAACATGCCTGTCTCAGTCGTATATGCCACACCCGTTGTTCCCATGCAGGAGTTAACAGTACCGGTGATGGTGGGAGTCGGGACAGGATGAACAACCACAGGGTAGGAAGTTGGCGTTGTAGCCGAACATCCAAGGAGGTTTGAATAATTTACAGATACCGATTGATTGCCTGCGACATTCCAGTTTACTGTTATAATATTGGTCCCGCTCCCGGCAGTGATTGTACCACCTGAAGATATATTCCAAACATAATTGGACATTCCGGAAGCGGATGAATATTCCACGCCAGTGGCGCCAGTGCAGGAGGTGGCAGGGCCTGTAATCGCAGGTACCGGAAGAGGAAATACCGAGATGTTTTTCACTGTTGGTGCAATTGAGGAACAACTGCTGGTGTTGGTATAATTAACGGAAATGGTCCTGTTGCCTGCAACAACCCACTTAACCCAAACACTGTTGGTGCCTGCCCCTGAGGTGATTATCCCTCCGCTGCTTACCGTCCATTGATAAAGTGTCTGGCCAGATTCAGTTGTATAGTTTATTATCCCATTCAAACAAACCGTATCAGCACCGTTTATGGTTGGAGCAGGGGAAGGATTTACCAGCACATATTTAACCGTTGGTACCACAGTTGGACATCCGTAAGTATTGATATAACTAACATTAATAAAATGTGTCCCAACGGTGCTCCAATTTACCGTTATTGCATTGGTATTGCTTCCTGAAGCAATGGTTCCCCCCGATGACAGAGTCCATTGATAATCTGTCATTCCTGCTTCAGTATTATAGTTTTCAACACTACCGGCGCAAACTGTTCCCTGACCAGTGATGGTGGGTGTCGGAGTGGGCAATACGGTTACGGCCTTTGAAGTCGGAATACCTGCACTGCATCCCAGCAGACTTGTATAATTCACTGTGATCGACTGGGGGCCGGATGACTGCCATGTCACGGTAATAACATTTGTTCCACTTCCCTGAGTTATGGTACCTCCGGATGAAATGGTCCAAATATAGTTTAACATTCCTGCTTCTGTGAAATATACAATCCCGCTGCTGCCCGGACAAATAGATGTGGTGCCGGTAATAGTAGGAACCGGTGAGACACCTATTGAGATGTTCATAACGCTTGGAGCTGATTGTGTACACCCGTTCAGATCAGTATAAATTACGCTGATGGTGCCGCTTCCGGGAACATTCCAGATTACAGAGACTGAGTTTGTATTTGATGCTCCGACAATAAAACCTCCTGATGAAATGGTCCACAGGTAGTTTGTCATTCCGCTTTGGGTAGTATAAATCACGGTATTCCCGGCACATGCAGTATTCGAACCAGAGATTGTGGGAGCTGAAGGAGCATACACAGTAACTGTTTTAACAACCGGAGCCGGGGCAACGCAGCCATTCACATTGGTATAAGTTATTGAGACAGTTTGCACCCCCAGTGTGTTCCAGGTTATTATTGCAGTATTCGTGTTGGCAGGTCCCACAATCGTGCCGCCGGTAACCGACCAGGTGTATCCGGTCATCCCTGCCTCCGTGGTGAAAGTACTCCCGGCTGAATTTAGACATGCGGCAGAGGGGCCAGTAATCGTTGGCGTCGGCAATGCATTGATCGTAACATTCTTTATAGCGGCCGTTGCGGCAGTACATGAATTTAAATTATTGTAATTTACTGAAACAATCTGAGCTCCCAATGTATTCCAGGTTACTGAAATAACATTGGTGTTGGAGGATCCAACAATGGTACCACCTGTCACCTGCCATGTATATCCAGTCATGCCTGCTTCAGTAGTGTAAAGATTTCCAGTCGAATTAACACATGCACTGCCTGCTCCAGTAATGGCAGGTACCGGTAACGGATTGACCGTTACCGACTGTGTCACAGGGGTTGATGCCAGGCATCCTGTCGCATTGGCATAATTCACTGTAACTGCCTTTGTTCCTGCAGTTGTCCATGTTATTGTGATCGTATTGCTGGTTGAAGTACCTCCTGCTGTAACAACTCCTCCAGAGGAAACAGTCCAGCTATAATTGCTCATTCCTGATTCAGTTGAATACACATTATTTGCTGAATTCAGGCAAACGGATGCTGGGCCAATCAATGTTGGAACTGGTTGGGCATTCACTACAACAGGATAGCTTGCGTCTGAAAGGGCCTGGCAGCCTGCAATACTTGTATAATTAACCCCAACAGTCTGATCCCCAACTGTATTCCACGCAACCAGGATGGTACTGGCATGCGTCGATGGATTGGTGATAATTGTACCTCCCGATGATATTGTCCAACTATAACTGGTCATTCCGGTCAGGGTACTATATGAGTTATTTGCAGTTCCTGCACAGGCAACTGCCGGACCAGTGATAACCGGAGTTGCCGGACGTGCATTGATGGTAATATTGGATTGGGTTGGGTTTAATGCAGCGCAGCCATGTATATCAGTATAGCTAACAAAAACAGACTGTTGCCCAGTATTATTCCATGATGCGATTATATGATTGGTTCCGGAACCTGAACTAATTGAACCTCCTGAAGAAACACTCCATGAATAATTGGTCATCCCTGCTGCTGTAGTGAATTCAGCATTGGCTCCTGTACAGGCTGATGATGGTCCTGTAATTACTGGAACAGGCGGTGAGTACACTGTGATCGTTTTATTGGTTGTTGCAGTACAATTACTTGTATTCGTATAACTTACCGAAACCAGTTTTGTTCCCGACTGAGTCCATTTCACTGAAATGATGCTAGTTCCCTGTCCCGATAGAATGATTCCTCCGGTACCTACGGTCCAGGAATACAATGCCATTCCCGGGTCTGTAGCGTAGCTGAGCGTCCCATTCAAACAAACCGTATCGGTACCGTTTATGGTGGGGGTAGGTGATAAATTAACAAGTATATTTTTCACCGTAGGAACCAACGTTGCACAACCATAGGTGTTGATATAACTGGCACTTACAGTCTTTGATCCTATCGTGCTCCATATTACAGAAATAGCGTTTGTTCCGGAACCTGAAACAATGGTGCCACCTGAGGAGACAACCCATTGATAATTAGTCATACCCGATTCTGTTGTATAGGAAACAGCACTTCCGGTACATGCAGCCGCTGCACCTGTAATGGTTGGGGTGGGGGTTGGGAAAACGGTAATTGTCCTAGAAGGAGGAGTTAATGCACTGCATCCGGAAGCATTAGAATAATTTACTGTAATTGTCTGGGATCCGGGAGTATTCCATGTTACGGTAATGGCATTTGTTCCCCATCCATCTGTTATCGTACCTCCTGATGAAATGGTCCATGTATAACCACTCATTCCGGATTCAGTAAAGTAGACAATCCCGCTGCTATTCGGGCAAATCGATGTAGTTCCTGTAATTGATGGAACCGGTCGGTCATTTTTCGTTACGACAAGACTTGCATTTCCGCTTTGAGATCCGCCGGATGCTTCGACTCCTACATTCCCCAGGCCTGGAGATGAATTCCAGGTTACAAAAATCGAGTTTGTACTCTGGCCACCTGTAATGCTACCTCCTGTTATTGTCCAGGTATATGTTCCAGATCCTGCAGTGGCTGAATAGTTCACTCCAGTGCTGCTGATACAAACTTCGGTTGGGCCGGTAATTGATACCTGGGCTTGCACAAAAAACCCTATGATCAACAAGAAACATATCATGCCAGCGTGCTTTACAAAAGCGCGATCTACAATTATTCCTGAAAATGTGTTCATGTTAATTTTTTTTCAATGGATTATCGAAAAGCTTATTTCAAACAGAATTATTAACATTTCAGCTCGTCATCGTCATGGTTAATACACACCTACCTCAACGACAGACTGAGACCTGCTATCGATGGCTAAGATAAGAAAAAAGTACAGCTTAGGTTCAGGAGATAGCTACGTGTTGTTAATACTTTTTTAACATTTTTACTCGTCCCGGGAGTCTCAAAATGAAAAAATGGAATTCGCCTCAAATTTCCATGTATGGCACTGTAAAAATTCCGGCAACATCCTTATCCCCCGACAACCGGATGCAGTATATACCAACCGGAAGATTTGCATTCCGTGTATTCTCGCTCAAAGCAAGGCGAGGATTTCCGGAATCAATTTACTTGCTGACGGAGGCCTCATTCAAATCACCGACATCAATAACCTTGAAAATGGTCCTGATAAGACAGGAAACAACTACTTGTGTTGATTTTTTCAACATGTGTATAATTTATATACACTTTAGCTAATTCATTGTAATACAGCAGATTAAATGTATTACAATTCGAATGTGTTGAATTATTAAACACTAACAGGTGTGGAATTATTAAACAAACATCTTATATTTTGTTGAATATCTGATAGTTGTATCCCATTTTATCCTTTGGCATTATAATTGAATAACCCTTTTTATACAAATATTAAAGAGAAAAATTATGAAAGCCAGGATTAGTTTATTTATCGTATTGATACTGCTAAGTTGCAGTATGGCAAACAGTAAGGAATCTGTGACTGAAAATAATCCATCACAGGAGGGGATCATAAATGTTTATGCATCTCCTGATTTATACAATCTTACCTCCAGGTGGGCCACGGAATACAGCAGTTTAAATCCAAAACTGAAAATAAACGTGATTCAGGCACCTGATAAAGATTTACCTGGCATGCTGAGAACTTCCGGAGGGATCGGATTCATTTCAGATGAATTTTCTTCCTTTCCTGATGGAAAAATCCTGTGGAATATAGTTGTCGGGCGGGATGTTATAGTGCCCGTCATGAATGCAAAAAATCAGCTCACAGATGAAGTGAACAATAAAGGTATTTCTGCAGAAGGAATGGCAAAAGCTTTAGACAAAGCGGGAGATAAAAACTGGGGCCTGATACTGAGAAATTCAGAAAATGTCCCCATTCATTTTTATTTAACGAATGATGAGGCCACAAACAAAACAGTATCGGATTTTTTAAATATCAGACAATTTCAGGCTGATGGCGTGACGATTGTGAGCGGGAAGGAGATGATCAATGCAATTCAAAAAGACCCAAATGCACTGGGATTTTGTAAACTCACCGACCTTCTCAATCCGAATGGCCAGGGTTTGGCCGATCAGATTAAACTTGTGCCCATTGATAAAAACAGAAACGGAAAGATCGATTATATGGAAAACATCTATGATAATCTTCAAACCTTCACCCGTGGAGTATGGATTGGGAAATATCCTAAAGTCCTGTCTGGTCATCTTTATTCTGTTTCATCGGGCAAGCCTTCAAACCAGCAGGAGGTAGCTTTTCTTTCATGGGTTCTTTCAGCGGGTCAACAGTTTCTCGGAATGAACGGTTACAGTGATCTTGTTTCCAACGAGAGACAATCACAGATGGATAAATTAAATGATACCATCATTCAGGTTGCCGCACCAAAGACCGAAAACTATGCAATTATCAAAGTGATCCTTTTAGGTTTAGTTATCATTGTTACATTTGGTATTATATTGAATTCTGTGGTACGCCGCTTCAGGGATAAAAAAGTGGCAGAATCTCAAACATCATCCTCCTTTCCGGCCGTTTTTGATGAAAACTCAGTGATCGTGCCCAAAGGATTATATTTTGATAAAACACATGTCTGGGCCTTTATGGAAAAAGATGGTGTCGTAAAAGTAGGGATTGATGATTTTCTTCAACACATAACAGGTCCATTGTCCCGTATCGGGATGAAACCTGCGGGAGTGAAGATAAAGAAGGGGGATCCCCTCCTCACAATTATGCAAAACGGGAAACATCTGACGCTATACTCTCCTGTATCAGGAATCATTACTGCATTTAATGAAACCTTGATGGCCAATTCGTCAGCATTGAATAGCGACCCCTATTCTGAAGGATGGGTGTATATGATCGAACCTACAAACTGGCACAGGGAGATTCAGTTTTTGACGATGGCGGAGAAATATAAAATCTGGTTAAAAGATGAATTTATCAGATTTAAGGACTTTCTTGCTTCATCGATTCAGGTAAACGAGCCGGAGTTTGCACACATTGCAATCCAGGATGGCGGAACATTGAAAGAAAGTGTGCTGGCCGATTTCGGGCCTGAAATATGGGAGGATTTCCAAACCAAATTTATCAACACCGCGAAATAACTACTACCATTAATCTCAGCTTTTATGTAATTCTTATTAACTGCATTATGGGAATTAACAGAAGAGGCTTCTTAAAATTGCTGGGTGTTTCGGGAATGACCCTGACTGTAGGGAAAGATATCCTGGCCTCGCCTAAAGTCAACGGCAGCGTAGAATTTTATGGGATTCTTTATGATGCAACCCGTTGCAAAGGATGCCGGGGGTGCGAATTTGATTGCGCCGATGCACATGGGTTGCCTCAGCCCCTACCCACCAATGAGATACCGGCTATCCGCAAAACCAGCGAAACCTGCAACACCGTAGTGAACACATATCAAACCTCGAAAGGGGTGGTTTTCTGTAAGCGGCAATGTATGCATTGCAATGAGCCCGCCTGTGTTGCTGCATGTTTGACACAGGCCATGCATAAGACAAAAATGGGACCTGTTACCTGGGATGGAAATAAATGTATGGGATGCCGCTATTGCATGGTCTCATGCCCGTTTGACAGTCCGAAATTTGAATATCACAGCTCCAATCCGAAAATTCAAAAATGCGACATGTGTTTTGAACGACTGAAAACCGGAGAGACTCCGGCATGTGCATTTAACTGCCCCAATGAAGCCCTGTTGTATGGAAAGCGCAGGGATTTGCTTAATGAGGCCCACCGGAGAATTTCTGAAAAGCCCGATCTGTATATTGATCAAATCTATGGGGAACATGCCGCCGGCGGAACCGGATGGTTATACCTTTCCCCTGTTCCTTTTGAAGAACTCGGGCTGAACAATACGCTGCAACAATCATCCTATCCCGCTTTAACCAAGGGATTTCTTTATGCCGTACCATCAATATTTGTTCTGGTGCCGGCCCTCCTGCTGGGGATTTATCAATCGACAAAAGACAACCACTTAACCCGGGAGATGGAAGATGAACAATAACAATCAAATTACGCTGGATAATGATGGCAAACCTATTTGGAGGTTCCTGATAGGTGAATTAAAACCGAAAGGGAAACTCCTCACTCCTTTCAACATCATTTCAATCCCTATTATGATCATGGGGTTGACGCTGATCATTATACGTTTCTGGAAGGGACTCGGCTCCATCACAAACCTCACGCAGGATATTCCATGGGGCTTATGGATAGGGTTTGATGTGGTGACGGGAGTTGCATTTGCCGGTGGAGCCTATGTCCTGACCTTTATTGTTTACATTTTAAATCAGCACAAGTACCATTCGATCATCAGAATTACCGTGTTGAATGGCTTTCTTGCCTACGTGTTTTATGCCGGAGCCCTGTTGCTTGATCTTGGAAGGCCATGGCACGTAATTAACCCGATCATCGGGAACAGTTTCGGGACCAGCTCCGTTCTTTTTCTTGTGGCATGGCATTTCCTTTTGTATATGATTGCGGAGTTGATTGAATTTTCACCAGCCGTTGCTGAATGGCTGGGAGCAAGAAGGGCCCGGAAAATCCTTTCAGGAATGACCATCGCCGCCGTGATTTTCGGCATCACACTCTCCATTCTTCATCAATCGGGATTGGGCGCCCTTTATCTCATGGCCAGGGAAAAGATCCATCCATTATGGTATTCGGAATTCATTCCAATTATGTTTTTTGTCTCAAGTATATTCGCAGGACTCTCCATGGTTATTTTTGAGGGATCCATTAGCGATAGGGTCTTTTTTAAGCAAATCAGTGAAAAAAACCATCACGCTCAAAAAAATATCATTCTCGGATTATCGAAAATTTGTGCCGGGGCTATGTTTGCATATTTTTTTCTCCAATTGCTGGTCTTTATTCACGGACAAAACTGGGCGTTGCTCAACACCCCAATGGGATATTGGTTTCTTCTTGAAATGCTGGGATTTGTCCTTTTACCCATGATTCTGTTCTTTTATAGTTATCGGATACAAAACATTACCATGATCAAGGTGGCTGCTGTCATCACCATGGTTGGCGTCATTCTGAACAGGCTGAATGTAACCGTTATCGGGTTCCGCTGGGATATGCCAATCCGGTATGTGCCATCATGGATGGAACTGGTAGTTACCCTGGCCGTTATTTTCACAGAGATCTGGATATTCAGGTGGGTCATCAACCGCATGCCTGTATTGCGTGATTCTCCTTCCTGGGTAAGTGATCTTAAAAATTAACCCGCATGCTCTGTTAAAGGTCTATGCACAAAAATCAAACAAATGGAAGGATTTAGTTATTCTGATATTTTCGCCACCAAAGGGCTGGAATACATTATTATCATCACTTTCCTGGTTTTATTGGTTCCTTTCTGGATCATCCTGAACAGACAGGTAAAAATGACCAGTCAGATTCAAAAAGCGATCGGGAATCTTTCTGCAAGCATTTTAAAAATTCCTCAGGGATTGTTTTATGCAAGGAATCACACCTGGATGCATCTGGAAAGATCCGGAGCAACCAAAGTGGGGCTGGATGATCTGCTGCTTCATATAACCGGAGAGGTGAAATTCAGCCAACTGAAGCATCCGGGGGACATCATCCACAGGGGCGATTTACTTACAGAAATCGATCAAAATGGCAAACTTCTCAGCATCGTGTCGCCTGTTTCCGGGAAAATCCTGGATACAAATCCTATTCTCCTTGAGCATCCGGGTGTGCTGAATGAAGATCCATACGGGAAAGGATGGATTTATAAAATTAAACCTTCAAACTGGATCGCAGAGGCAAAATCCTGTTTTCTGGCTGAAGAGGCAACAAACTGGTCGGAGAAGGAACTGGTCCGTTTCAAGGATTTCCTGTCCGTAACCCTGAAGGATCACTCTCCTGACCCCTCCATGGTTATCCTTCAGGATGGGGGTGAATTGTGTGATCATTCCCTTTCAGCATTGTCTGATGAAATCTGGCAGGATTTCCAGAAAGAATTTTTAAACCTTTACCGGCTGTAAACATGCTGAGACTGAGTTGAAAAATCAGATATGGTTGCCAGGGATCAAGGCAAAGATTATTTTAAAACTGGTGTGCAGACACCAGTTTTTTTTGTATTTTGCAATGATGAATAACCTGCAGGTTAACAATGATTAAACCTATTTACTAATCAAAGTGATATGTTGTTCTTCAACAAAGACAAAAACAAAACAGGAAACAGAATTTTTAAGAAGTATGTCAAATTCCGCTCTTCGATCTATGGGCGGGTTGTTTTGATCATCACAGTTTTATCTGTTTTTCTATTTGTCTCATTCACCATTATTTTCAGGTCAGTCAATGAGAATTACCTGAATACGGTTATCCGCCAGAGCGGAACGAATATTGGATCAATTGTGGAAGGAGCCTTGTACTATTCCATGCTTGAGAATGACAAGAGCGCACTGCAATATACACTTGATGTCATCAACACATTACCGGGGATTGATGAAGTGAACATGTATGACAGCAAGGACAACCTTGTTTATTCTTCCATTTCTTCGGACACCAACAACAGCCACAGCGACCCGAATTGCCTGAGTTGCCACACCGATATCAGATCATTGTTTCCCGAAAAAAACAAATCCTACAAAATCATCGATATAGACAGCGATTGTAAGATGAACCAGAATGACAACCGCAGCAGGCACCTGCTTATTAAATCACCCATTCTGAATGAAAAATCATGTTACCTCAGCTCCTGCCATGCCCATAAAGCAACCGATACCCTGCTTGGATCACTCGTGATTAAAATTCCCCTGGAGGACCTGGATGCTGCGGTAATCAAATCTTCCACCGAATTTTTCCTCCTGGCAATCTTTACCACCCTGCTCCTGGCCATATTCTTAATATTTTTCACCAGGCGGAAAATCAAGGATCCATTGAATGCCCTGGTAAAAGTGAGCATCGCCGTAGCAAACGGGGATAAAAGCACCCGGGTTGAAATAAAGCCGAATCAACTGGACGACATGAGAATGGTTTCCCAGGCATTCAACGATATGCTTGATAATCTTCAAACGGCAACGAACGAACTGGAGAACTGGTCGCAACAGCTTGAATATAAAGTCCAGAAAAAGACAGAAGAACTGGGTGCAGCCCAGCATGAGCTGATGCATGTGGAGCGGCTTGCATCACTGGGGAAATTATCCTCTTCTGTTGCGCATGAAATAAACAACCCATTGTCGGGGATCCTGATTTATACCAAACTTTTGTACAAGCAAATGAGCAATCCCGAATTGTATGCCTCCAAACGGGAATCAATGCTTAAACATTTGAAGCTGATTGAAAATGAAACCAAGCGTTGTGGTGACATTGTAAAAGGGCTTCTGGATTTTTCGAGGAAGGATCAGAATGATTTTGAGCCGAAACATCTGCATGATATCCTGCAGGAGACCTACGAATTAATGACCCATCCCATTAAAATTGCCAACATCACCTTTCTTACTGATTTTGCAGCTCATTCCGATTTAATCAATTGCAGTCCTAACCAGATTAAACAGGCATGCGTGGCTATGCTGGTCAATGCCTCCGAAGCGGCGCTTGAAAGCGGAGAAATTGTGATCAGGACTAAAAATCCAAATGAAGACACCATCATGTTCGAAATTTGTGATAATGGGCTGGGAATCTCTCCGGAAGATATCCCTCACATTTTTGAACCCTTCTTTTCCACCAAACAGGATGTCAGTGGTATCGGGTTGGGATTGGCCATTGTTCATGGAATAATACAAAACCATAAGGGGAAAATACAGGTCAAATCAGAATTAGGCAATGGGACCACCCTTTCTGTAACGCTGCCTTTGATAAGAAGTTAATGAAAACCGTTTATGACAAAAAAGATTTCAATATTAATCGTAGATGATGAAGAATCCGTCAGGGATTCACTGTACAACTGGTTCATTGAGGACGGTTTTCGTGTTGAATCTGCCGAAAACGCCAAAAAGGCGCTGACCATGCTGGAATCGGATCAGTTTGATATTATCCTGGCTGATATCAAGATGCCTGGCATGGATGGACTTGAAATGCTCAGAAGGATTAAGGCACTAAAAAATGAATCGATCGTTATTGTGATGACAGCTTTTGCCACAGTGGATACTGCTGTAAAAGCATTAAAGGATGGTGCCTTTGATTATGTGACCAAACCATTTGATCCTGACGATTTAACACATTTGATCAGAAATGCCACCAAACAAATTTCTTTGGTAGATGAAAATGAAAATCTAAAGAAAAAGGTGATTTCTCTGGAGAGTGTTGAGGATCTGATCGGGGAAAGCGAAGGCATGAAGGATGTACTCAGGGAGGTGGAGAGTGTTGCTCAAACCAACTCTTCAGTTATCATTACCGGTGAAAGTGGCACAGGTAAAGAGCTTGTTGCCAGGGCCATTCACGCCAACTCTCCGCGAAAATTCTTCCCGTTCGTCAGTGTTCATTGCGGGGCCCTGACAGAAAGCCTGTTGGAAAGTGAGTTGTTTGGCCATGAAAAGGGGGCCTTTACCGGTGCCATGTATAACCGTAAGGGCCGATTTGAAATGGCCGACAGCGGATCGATATTCCTGGATGAAATTGCCACCATTTCGACTAAAATGCAGGTGGAACTTCTGCGTGTTCTGGAATCCAAAACCTTTATCCGGGTAGGCGGAAATAAGGAAATCACCTCCGATTTCAGGGTAATCTGTGCAACGAACAAGGATCTGAGGGGCATGGTTGAAAAGGGAGTCTTCAGGGAGGATCTCTTTTACAGGCTGAACGTGGTGAACATCCACATTCCTCCTTTACGGGAGCGGATTCAGGATATTCCGTTACTTGTTGATTATTTTATCAAAAAGTATTGTACTTCGATGAACAAGCCTCCTGTTTCAATTGATCAGTCGGCAATAAAGCGTTTACAGGAGTTTAATTTCCCGGGGAACATCCGTGAACTGGAAAACATGATTGAACGGGCTATTGTGGTTGGCAATGGCAAGAAAATAGGGTTAAAAGATCTCCCACTTGAAAAAACCATGGTGGCCCATTCCACTGAAAGTCTCGATGATTTTGAAAAGACCTTCATCCAGCAGATCCTCGATAAATATGGCTGGAACATCTCCCGTGCAGCCAAAGCATTAAAAGTTGACCGGGTGACGCTTTATCACAAGATTAAAAAATACGATTTAAAACCTGCAGATCAACAATAATACCTGATGACTCTGCAAAATATCACTTTGATTTCCTTCGGGTATTTCGAGAAAGAATTTCTTGAAAAGATTGCTGAGGCAGTGAAAGATGAATTCAACTGCCCGGTTACGATCAAAGAGGGTCATATCGATCTGAGTGAGTTTTATGATTCTGCACGCAGACAATATAACGGAAACGCACTGCTGAAGCAGGTTGATTCATTATCCATTCCTGATTCTGTAAAAATCCTTGGACTATTCAATGTAGATCTGTTTATTCCCATCCTTACCTTTATTTTCGGTCAGGGTTTTTTGGGCGGAAGAACTGCCATTGCCTCCATTCACCGGTTTAGCAATGAACATTACGGGATGGCAGTAGATGACCGGTTTTTACTGGAGCGTTCAAGAAAAGAGGTAATCCATGAACTGGGCCATACACTGGGTTTAATTCATTGTCATACGCCCACCTGTGTGATGCGTTCAAGTACCTATGTAGAAGATATTGATCAAAAGGAACAGCATCTTTGCCATCATTGCCGGGTTAAACTTAACCTTGGTTAACACAAATTTGGAAACTACCATGAAAAAAATCTTTCTGCTCTTGCTGATGATCCTGAATTTCAGTCTGACCAGCAACGCGTGGGTCTATCCGGAACACAGGGATATTACCTTGCTCGCCATTCAAAAACTTGATTCGGCGCATCGTGCTGTACTTGACCAGCTCTGGGCCTGGGCGAGGAAAGGGTATGAATTGAGACTGGATACCGTTGCGGCAGATTATAAACAGGGTGAGCATCCGACGCATCTCGATTATGCTGCCTGGACCGCGATCGGAGGCGATCATTCAACTTCTGCTGACAATATGCTTTATAACGTATTGCAGACAAACTGGATCATGAATGTTGCCGACATTTGTGCCCGGCTTAAAACAGGGCTTGCAACATCCAAGACCCGGAGTGAGCGCATCAACAGGTTGAGAGATTCGGACCTCCGGCTCCTGCGTGCCGATCCGGAGTATGTATCGAGGGCCGGAGCCAACAACGGCCATTTTATGCTTGCCCGTCCTGATGTAAATACCACTGCACAGGCTTACTTCGATACCTGTTTTAAGCAAGGTTGCGCACTCAATCCCCTGGGGACCTACAAATGGTTTCATGCCAGCGCCCTGTTAAAAGCCCGGAGGTTAACGACTGAAACACTCACGCCCGCAATGAGGTCAGCTATTGCCTTGTCGGCCCTTGCAGATGAAGCATTTGCGTTACACTTTCTTGAAGATGGTTTTGCTTCGGGCCATGTGGCGGGGGTTTGGGGTGATGCATCCCAGCGAAAGGGGACCCACGATTACTACAATGAGATGGGATTGGAAGTGACAACATGGAAAGGCGACCGTGTAATCCTTATGGGAGATGCCTACATGCGGCCAGAGGATGAAGAGCGGGCGGCTAAGTCTGTCAACTTAAGTCTGGCTCAACTCCTTGATGAAGCCGGTGTAAAGGCACCCCTGCTCCTGGTAAACGATCAGAAGGAATCAGCTACACCTGATACCTTTAATGTAGGAAAAGCGGTTTACATGCCATCGCGCACGCTCGATCCCCATTTTGAGGATTTGTTTGGTGCTGTTTTAATCACCACACCTGTTCCGGGGTTGGCCAATGGTTTGGGGGAATTGCCCAGGTTCAGGTCCGAAATCGGGCCCTTCATTGGAATAGCACCAGCCGCAAGGGTTTCACTATACAACGGGGGGTTTGCAGTCACACAAGAAACAGCCGGAATGGTTCCGGCGCTTGAAGTAGCCATCCGCATCGGACTGGGTATGGAGGGTGTTCTCAATGAATCGGGCGACGGACTTGCTTTCCTTGATCTCGGGTGGCGTCAGGACGGAACTTCATCCTTTAGATTTGATGAAGAGCCGGCGTTAAAAAATTTTGGAGCCATTTCTTCCGCTATTCCCAGCCGGGATGCTTTTTACGCCCGTTTGCGTTTACCTTTCTGCCTGATTCCTGGCGATTTACTGGTAACAGCTCCCTTTCTTTTATTATTCTCTCCGAAAACCCTGAATAAAATGATCGTAGCAGCGGGAAACGGGGGACTCCTGCCATGGCAATCGGGAATGATCACCCCCATCGGCAGATTCCAGTTCATCATTGGAAGAGAGGTGGGCGTTTGTGTTTATGGCACAGGCAGGGGACCCGATGCCTTTCTGATCCCTGATCAATACGGAGATCCCGAAAACCAGGTGCTGGTATCCATGTATTCCACGCAAATTGATTTTCCAATCCTCGAATATCGCCCGATGAGAACCTTTTCTTCCCGGCAAAGTGCAAGCCTGGTCGTGCAGATCAATGCAGGTATGGATATTCCTGGCAAGACTTCGGTCATTTATCCGGGCAACGGAATCAAACCAGATTTAAAGACCGCCTGGTTTATCGGCATCAGAGTGGCGTTTGACTGGAGGTACTACTTTTCGAAAACCAAAAAGAAGTCCTAAGTCAGATAGCTGTCAAAAAGATGAATAAATTTTAATTTGATATCAACATTTTTCGGATAACCAGGCCTTTTTCATTCCTGAAAACAATGGTATAAATCCCCACTGGAATCGGGCGAAGATCAACCTGTTGTTCAAACTTCCCCTGTACCCTGATGGTCCTCTTTTCGTAGATCATCTTGCCGATCTGATCAAAGATCTGCATATCAAATGTTCGTTCATCGCTGGTGGTGATTCCTGTCATGAAAATACCATCATTAGGCACAGGGTAAACCACAAACTTCACTCCAGGCATTTCCTCGATACCAGTAATGAGCACATAGGCATGGTTAGAAGTGTCGGAAACGCAGCCGTAGAGTGTAACCTGCGACCAGTACCAGCCGGTAAGGGTGGCAAGGTAAGTGGGGTCGGTGGCTCCCTGGATGGCGCTGCCGCTTCCGCCCTGCATGGGGGAGTAATACCACTGGTTTCCCAGGGGTACATTGGAAGTGAGGGTGTCACCCAAGGCCGTTACAACCGGCGGCGCCGGGATCGGAATTACAGTAACCGGCAGGCTCGAAGAGACGCCGTTTCCACAGAAATTATTACCATAAACAGTGATATTCCCTGAAACAGCATTGAGTGCGTAGTTTACCACAATGCTCGTGGTGCTGTCGCCCGATTCGATGGTGGCTCCCGGGGGCAGGTCCCAGATGTAAATAACGGCATCCTGGATGGGCGGAGTGGAATAGACCACACCCTGTGTTCCTGCACAAAATTCAGTTTCACCGGTGATGATTCCGGCAGGGGCAGGCATCGGGCTGACGGTAATGTTGAGCAGGGTGGCCGACTGGGCCGCACAGCTGTTCTGGTTGGTATAGGTCACCCCGACCCACTGCGCTCCCATGGTGTTCCATATCACCCAAAGCTCGTTGGTTCCCAGTCCCCAGTAGAATAACCCGCCGGGGGAGATGGTCCAGTTGTAGTTGGTCATGCCGGGTTCAGTAGTATAGATATAGTAACCCGAATTTACGCACAGGATTGTCGTGCCGGAAATGGTGGGCACCGGCAGCGGGTTCACGGTGATGGTGAAGCTCTTGGTGGGCCCCGTGCAGCTTACCCCGGCATTGGTAAAGGTTGGTGTTACCACAATGGTAGCTGTTACCGGCGCTGTACCGGTATTGACCGCCGTAAACGAAGCGATGTTACCTGTTCCCGAAGCTGCCAGGCCGATGGATGGAGTATCGTTGGTCCATTCATAGGTTGTTGTTCCGCCGGTATTGGCTGTCCAGAATGAGACAGGATCAGTACTGGCCGTGTGGCAAAGTACCTGGTCCAGCGACTGATCCACCTGGGCCGTGGGGTTGACAGTTATCGTAAATGACTTGGTCGGCCCTGTGCAACTGATCCCTGCGTTGGTAAATGTCGGAGTTACCACGATGGTAGCCACCACAGGAACTGTTCCGGAATTGAATGCTGTAAAGGTTGCAATGTCGCCGGTTCCGGAGGCCGCCAGGCCGATGCTGGTGGTGGTATTGGTCCATTCATAGGTTGTTGTTCCGCCGGTATTTACAGTACCAAAGCTTATGGCTGAGGTTGGAGCAGTGTTGCACAAAACCTGGTTTGCAGGCTGATCGACCTGGGCAGTGGGGTTCACCGTGATTGTGAAGCTCCTGGCAGGTCCCGTGCAGCTGATTCCGGCATTGGTAAAGGTTGGTGTAACCACGATGGTAGCTGTTACTGGCGCTGTACTGGTGTTGACCGCCGTAAACGAAGCGATGTCACCGGTTCCGGAAGCTGCCAATCCGATGATGGCCAACGAATTGGTCCAGACATAGGTCGTAGTGCCGCCGCTGTTTACGGTGCCAAAACTTATGGCCGTAGTCGCAGCGGTGTTGCATAAAACCTGGCCCAGCGGCTGGTTCACCTGTGCCGTGGGGTTCACGGTGATGGTGAACGATTTGGCAGCACCTGTGCAGTTGATACCGGCGTTGGTAAAGGTTGGTGTAACAACGATGGTAGCTGTAACCGGCGCTGTACCGGTGTTAACCGCTGTAAACGATGCAATGTCACCGGTTCCACTGACTTCAAGGCCGATGGATGGCGTGTCGTTTGTCCATGTGTAGGTCGATATTCCCCCGGTATTGGTGGTCTCAAAGATTACCGCCGTTGTTGCAGCCGTATTGCATACGACCTGGCTCAGCGGCTGGTTCACAATAACCAGCGGGTTGACGGTAATTTTAAAACTCTTTGCATCACCGGAACAGGTTCCCCCCCCGTTTGAGAAGGTAGGCGTAACCGTGATGGTCGCCACCACAGGTCCCGGAGTCGTATTCGTTGCAATGAAGGATGCGATGTTTCCGGTTCCCGAAGCAGCCAGTCCGATGGAAGGAATGTCATTTGTCCAGGTGTAGACTGTTGTTCCCCCGCTATTCAGGGTCTCAAAAACCACGGCTGCAGTTGCCGTGCCATGGCACACCTCCTGGCTTGCAGGATGGATAACCTGTCCGCTGGGATTGACCGTTATGGTGAAGGTCTTTGTGGGACCCGTGCAGCTTGTTCCTCCGTTTATAAATGAAGGTGTAACTACAATGGTTGCCACAACCGGCGAAGTTCCGGTATTAATAGCTGTAAACGAAGCGATGTTGCCATTGCCTGTGGCAGCCAGACCAATAGACGGTGTATCGTTGGTCCATGTGTAGCTCACCGTACCGCCGCTTCCGGTGGTAGTGAAGATCACAGCGTTTGTGCTGGCTGAGTTACACACCACCTGGCCCAGCGGCTGATTGACCTGGGCCGTTGGATTGACTGTAATGGTAAATGACTTTGTCGGGCCCGTGCAGTTCACGCCGCCATTGTTGAATGTTGGAGTGACTACGATGGTTGCCACGACAGGAGCCGTTCCTGCATTGACGGCAGTAAACGAAGCGATGTTACCGGGTCCACTGGCTGCCAGCCCGATGGAAGGCGTATCGTTGGTCCATGTGTAGCTCACCGTACCGCCGCTTCCGGTGGTAGTGAAGATCACAGCGTTTGTGCTGGCTGAGTTGCACACCACCTGGCTACCAGGCTGATCGACCTGGGCCGTGGGGTTGACAGTTATGGTGAACGATTTGGTTGGACCCGTACAGTTTACGCCACCATTGTTAAATGTTGGTGTAACCACGATGGTAGCCACAACCGGAGACGTTCCTGCATTGACTGCTGTAAACGAGGCGATGTTGCCAGTTCCGGAGGCTGCCAGACCGATGGATGGCGTAGTGTTGGTCCAAGTATAGGTAGTTGTTCCGCCTGTGTTTACGGTGGCAAAACTTACTGCCATTGTTGCAGCCGTGTTGCACAAAACCTGGCTTGCAGGTTGATCGACCTGGGCCGTGGGGTTGACAGTTATGGTGAACGATTTGGTCGGACCCGTGCAGTTCACCCCGCCATTGTTGAATGTTGGAGTGACTACGATGGTTGCCACGACAGGAGCCGTTCCTGCATTGACGGCAGTAAACGAAGCGATGTTACCGGGTCCACTGGCTGCCAGCCCGATGGAAGGCGTATCGT